>Ga0326727_10003007_pt1 | contig 55267 bp, 38 predicted proteins | sample MB2enrmetagenome_FD_207643 | JGI IMG/M metagenome (GOLD analysis project Ga0326727, IMG submission 207643) | Lab enriched peat soil microbial communities from McLean, Ithaca, NY, United States - MB29MY | ecosystem: Environmental > Terrestrial > Soil > Wetlands > Peat | place: USA: New York...
GAGGACCAGCCGCGAGGCGCACCACCACCGCCCCCAAAGCCAGTATCAAAGCCAGAATCGCCAGGGCCGACCAGAGAATGAAAGCTCCATTCGCGACCACTGGTGCAGGGTTCGAATTACCGGCTTCTGCGATCCGTTCCGGTGGGTCCCCCATGGCTCCCCCAGTGCTCAAACAGTGCGTGCCAGTCCATCAGACGCATGGCCGCGGCCCCCAAGCACTGTTTCCAAGAAGTATATGCAATAGATTGCAGTTCCTCTACGTAAATCGGTGGAGTGTTCCACCCGGTGCAACGCTCCGCTTGACTGAAAGAGATCGGGCGGCAGCAATAGAGCACCCGCCGAACCCGCCGTATACTGGCTGCATGTTTTCAAAATCCGCATTCTCAAGCTCTCTTCGCGCTGCCCTGGCCGCGGCCGGGCTGGTTTCCCTCGCTGTTCATCCTCCCGCCGCTCACGCCTGGGGTAATGAAGGCCATCGCATCATTAACCGGCTGGCTGCAGCCACGCTGCCCGCCGATGTACCGGCCTTTCTCCGTTCCCAGCCGGCTCTCGACGAGATCGAGTACCTGGGTCCGGAGCCCGATCGCTGGCGCTCGCCTGCCGAGCCGGAACTGGTTGCGGCCCAGGCCCCGGAGCACTTTATTGACCTCGAACTGGCCGACGCGCTGGGCCCCTTGCCGCACAAGCGCTTCGACTTCGAGGCCAGGGTCTTTGCCGCCGGCCAGCGCCCGGAAAAAATCGGCCTGCAGCCCTGGCAGACCACCGAAGTCTGGGAGCGGTTGAAGTCCGCCATGCGCCAGTATCGCGCCATGACCGCAAACCACGAGGACACCGCGCCGGTCCAACAGGCGATTATCTTCTATGCCGGCTGGCTCGGCCACTATGTCGGCGACGGTTCCCAGCCCCTGCACACCACCGTCCAGTACAACGGATGGACCGGGCCCAATCCCAACGGCTACACCACCGCGCACCAGATTCACTACCAGTTCGAGGGTCCGTTTGTAGCCGCGAATATCCACGCGCCCGAGGTTGAAGCCAAAATGACCCCGGTCAAGGCCATCGACGGCGACATCTTCGATGCCTATGTGGCCTATCTGCGCCAAACCAGAAGTTTTGTCGAGAAGGTATACCAACTGGACAAGGTGGGCGGGTTTCAGGGCTCGGGAACGCCCGAGTCGCGGCAGTTTACCGCCGAGCGCCTGGCTGCCGGAGCCAGCATGTTGCGAGACATGATCTACACCGCCTGGCTCGACAGCGCCAACCCGGTCCCCGATCCATACGCAGGCAAGTAGTTAGAAGCTGTTTCATAACCTCGCTTTGAAAGGGCGCGGCCGGGTACCGGGGAACCGGGGAGCCGGGTACCGGGGAGCCGGGGTATCGGGGTGCCCTCTGGGCCGGGTCGGGGTCGGGTCGGGTGCCACGCCAATAGTGGGAGGAAGGAAGTGCGGGCTTTATTGAGGACTGCATAAGTATTGAGGACTGCCTAAGTAATGTCCGGACAAACGCGCCGGAGGCGCAGAGTCGGTTAGCCCTGCGATTCAGCGTGGGGAAAAGGGATTCCACAAGTTCGTTACGGAGTCCCGTAGGGACGGCGCTTTATTTATGCAGGAACCAATCGCCCTGAAGGGCCGGCTTTATTGAGGACTGCATAAGTAATGTCCGGACAACCGCGCCGGAGGCGCAGAGTTGGTTAGCCCCGCGCTTCAGCGTGGGGAAAAGGGATTCCACAAGTTCGTTACGGAGTCCCGTAGGGACGGCGCAAGGAAGTTTTCAGATCATCCCCGAGTCTCAGTCCCCGTTTTCCGCCTCGGCCAGGGCCGGAATCCTGCGCAGCATCCCGGTTAGCGTCAACGTCATCAGCGCCACTGCGGGGGTGGCCACCAGCAGCCAGGCCAGCATCGCGTAACCGGTAAGGCCCCCCAGCTGGGTCATCAGGTTCAGCGGCGAAAGGTGCAGCAAATTGCCTGCCGCCAGCCCTTGCCGCGGGCCGGACGAGGACAGCCATCCGCCGAAGCGGACAAAGGGCACGATGAGCATCAGTTGCAGGGGCATGGCTGCATAGTTTGCCGCCTGGATGGCGGGCAGGTTAAGCCGCAGCGCCAGCGCCAGCCCGGCACACAGAACGGTAGGGATGCCGATCACCGGAATGCACCCGATTGCGAAGCCGAGGGCAAGCGTGAGTGCCAGGCGGCGGGGCGAGATGCCCTGCCGAAGCCAGACTGCCGCGTTGCGCTTGATCGAGCCGGGGGAGGTTGGCATCGTTACTCTCACAATCGCAGTTTCTTGCCTAACTGTCTATTACCATAGGATGCGGAAATCGGATTTTGGATCAAACTTTTGTGGGATCTCAGTGAAACTTCTGTGAACGAACCAAACCCCGCACCAGCAAGTCGGTGTCGCCGCTAACCCGCTAACCCCGCGGGAGCGGGGGCTAACTTGCTGCACTCGTTCCAATACGCCTTGCTGCCTCCCCACTTGGATGGTTCCGCTACGCGTCTTGCTATCAAAATTCACCCTCGACTGCGATACACTTACACCCGATGCGGGTGTTTGGAATCGATTGCGGAACCGAGGTCACGGGTTTTGGCGTCGTCGAGCCGGACTTGAGCGCTCGCGAGCCGCGCCTGGTCTGCATGGCCATGGGCGCCATCCGCCTCAAGAAAACGAAAACCACCCCGCAGCGGCTGGAGCAGGTCTTTCACGAGCTGACCGCGGAGCTGGAGCGCTGGCGGCCCGATACAGTGGCCATCGAGGAGGTCTTTTACTCAGTGAATGCCAAATCGGCCCTCAAGCTGGGACAGGTGCGCGGCGTGGCGCTGCTGGCGGCTGCCTGCCAGGGCCTGCCGGTGGCCGAGTATGCCCCGCTCAAAATCAAGTCCAGCGTGGTGGGATACGGGCTGGCCGGCAAAGAGCAAGTCCAGTTCATGGTGGCGCGGCTGCTCGGGCTTGCCCGGTTGCCTGAGCCGGCCGACGCCGCCGATGCCCTGGCCATCGCCATCTGCCATATCCACACCGCGCAGACGCTGGCCATCCAGGCGCCCGCTCAGGGAGTGGCGCGATGAGGCCCGCATGGCTCCCCATCCTGGCGTTGTTCGCGGCCGCTCAAGCCCCCGCCGCCCGCGCCCAGGCCGGACCCGTGTCCAACGCAGTCGTCGTGGTTGACTTCTCCAATCCCGGAATCTCCCCATCGCACTGGACGCTCACCCTGCACCGCGACGGCAGCGGTCGCTTCCACTCCGAGCGCGGCAAGCCCCCGGCCGACGAAATGGAGGAGATTGACCCGCCCGACCTGGATCGGGAGATTCAGTTGAGCGCGGACTTTGCCGAGCGCGTCTTTCTTGCGGCGCAGAATCACAATTGGTTCAACCAGGATTGCGAAAGCCACCTCAAGGTCGCCTTTCAGGGATGGAAGAAGCTCAGTTATTTGGGACCCGAGGGGCACGGAGCCTGCACCTTCAACTATTCGAAAGACAAGGAAATTCAGGCCCTGGGAGACTCGCTGGTGGGGGTGGCTGAAACCCTCCGCGAAGGTGCGCGGCTTCAGATGCTGTTGCAGCACGATCCTCTGGGCCTGGACCAGGAAATGGAGTACCTGACCCAGGCCGCCAAGGATGGCCGTGTGCAGCAGGTCGGCGCAATCCGGGAGATACTGGAGCGGCTGGCCGACGATCAGGAAGTTCTAGACCGGGTGCGCAAGCGCGCACGTTTTCTGTTAAAGCAGGCAGGAACATGAAGTTGGCGCGGGCGGGAATACGAATCCGGGCACTGCCCTGATTTGCCGTTGCCTTGAAACGGCGCGGCTTTGCGGGCCGCGAAAAAACTCGATCCAGCGGAGATTCCCGGAAGCTTTGTATCAGGGCACGGCTTCAGCCGTGCCGCAAAGGCCGCCAAATGAGTTTGGGCTTTAGCCCCGGAGGGAAGGCTTGCAACGAACTGAGGGCCTTAACATAAATCTTCAATAAGTTGCGATTTAACGCGACATTTCGGTGTCTGAGGGTGTCGTATAGAAGTCGGAGTCCGATCATCAATTGGCGTCTCGGTATGGGCAGTCAGGAAGGTGGAATTCCATGAAGCGGATGCAGAATCGTGTTGGGAACGGCAAAAGGCTGTTTTTGCGTCGTCTGAGCGTCGCGTGTCTGGGGTTAGTGGCCTTGGCGCTTATCGGAACGCTGTCGAGCGTCGTCCGAGCCCGGGCCGACGACGCGGCTGGCCCCGCAGGCCCTTCGGCGGCGCGCTTGAGCAGCGTCGACGGCAAGGTGAGGATCATGCAGGGCGGACAGGTGATCGCCGATCCGGCCCTGTTGAATGCGCCCCTCTTTGCCGGCGCCGAAGTTGAAACCGGAGACGACGGCAAGGCTGAGATTCAGTTTGAGGACGGCAGCGTGGTCCGCCTGGCTCCCGGCAGCGGCCTGATGCTCACCGCCCTTGGCGGCCCTGGTACGAACGTCGTGCTTGATGGCGGCCTGGGCTACTTCGAGCTGCAAGGCGGCCAGGGCGGCCAGATGAGTGTGCGCTTCGGCGACAGCGTGGCCACCGCCACCGGATTCACCGTCATGCGCATCAGGCTGGACAACCCTCCCGGTGAGCTTGCCGTGTTCTCCGGCAATGCCCACCTCGAGCGCGGCAACTCCATGGCCGTGGACCTGCACGGTGGCGAGAGCGTGACCCTCAACGGTGTCGATCCCAGCCGCTACAACCTGGCAGAAACCATCGAGCCTGACTCCTGGGACGCGTGGAACTCTGACCGCGACCAGGCTTTGAACAGCGAGGCTGCCGTCCAGACCGGCGCGGCAAATAACTTTACCAGCAGCACCAATCCCGCTTGGAACGATCTGGACGCCAACGGCAACTGGTACAACGTCCCGGGCCAGGGATATGTCTGGTCCCCCTATGAGGCCGCCAATGCCGGCTTCGATCCCTACGGATACGGAAGCTGGATGGCGACGCCCGGCTATGGCTACATCTGGGCATCGGCCTATCCCTGGGGCTACTGGCCCTACCAGTGCGGGATGTGGAACTTCTACGACGGCTTCGGCTGGGGCTGGGCGCCGGGCATGGGCATGGGACCGGGCATGGGAATGGGAATTGGCATGCCCATGGGTATGGGCCAGTGCCGTCCCTGGTGGAGGATGGGCGGTTATGGCGGTATCAACATCGGCATAGTTCCCAGGGGTTATCGTCCCATCCCTCACCCCATTTTGCGCGGGCCGATCGGCCGCACTACCAGCCCGGTGATTCCCGTGCACCGGCCTTCTCCTGTAGCCAACGGCGGACTGCCGGCGCGCAGCCTGAATGCGCCCGCGCAGATTGCCGGATACACCGTGCAGCCGCTCCGTCCGCTGCCTTCCCAGCAAAGTTATGTCCACTCGGCGTCGGGCTTTGTCTATCATCCCGCGGGCGCCTATCAGGGAACGCAAACGCCGGGCGGATACACAACTAACACCCGGCCGGTTATCGGCAACCGTCCCAGTTATGTGCCTGCTCCCCCCACCGTTTACTCGCCGGTCCGCGTTTATACGCCTCCTCCCAGCCAGAATGCTACTCCGCCCAGCCGGAACGCTACTCCTCCCAGTTCGAGCCCTCCCCAGGGCGGAGGCAGGGTTGGCAAGCCGCCGAGTGGAGGCGGATATTCAGGGGGTGGAGGGTCGGCCAGCCGGCCCTCGGGCGGAGGTGGTTACTCCGGCGGCGGTGGCGGCGCCAGCCACAGCAGCGGTGGCGGTGGTGGCGGCGGCTCGCACAGCGGCGGCGGACACCACTAATACTACAGTTGTGAATCGAAAACTCCGGAGGGAGCAGGGAGCTTCAGCCCCCTGAGAGAGTGCTAATTTGCGGGGCCTTCAGGCCCGGGCCTCTGCGCCTCTTTCCGCGAAAAGTAGCAAGTACAACTGTAGTACTAATGTCCTGAGTCTAAAGTTCGATTCTTAAATCGAAGCAGCAAGACTTGCGTTGCCGCGTTGCCGCGGGAGTTAATGGAGACTCAGGCCTCTTCCCTTCGCACAATTCCGCTAACCTGCTAACTTGCTATCCCCGCGAAGCGGGGGCTAACCCGCCGCCGTTATCAAAAGACTTAAACGAAGTTATGCAATGAACTTCAGATTCACCACACTAAGATATGCCGCTTAAACGCTGTCCTTTCGGGCCGGATCAATAAGCATCGCCGAACGCCCGGATCGAGTAGTATTCCGATAAAGATCCATGTAAGCGTCAGTCATGGCTTCAAAAGTAAAGCGAGCGCGGTACGCCGCTTCCGCGTTCCGCGAGAACTGCTCCCGCTCTGCATCGCTGCTTGCCAGACGAACAATCGCCGCGGTCATTTGCGTGGCGTTTTCAGCAGGCGTAGTTAATCCCGCCTTCGCCAGCCGCACCACTTCCGCCATTCCGCCTACGTCGGTCACAATTGCCGGCACTCCCAGAGAGAAGGCTTGCAAGAGCGAGATGGGCAACCCCTCCGACCTTGAAGACATAATGAAGGCGTCGGCGGCGGAAAAGAATGGCGCTACGTCGAGTTGCTGCCCCCAGAACCTTACCTGCGCGTCAATGCCCAACTCCGCGGCCTGTCTCTCCAGCGCCTGGCGTTCGCTGCCATCGCCCACCATCCAGAGCCGCAGCCCCGGCAAGGAAGAAAGCGCGGCATGAAAGGCATTCAACAGCAGGGCGTGGTTCTTCACAGGCGCAAGCCGGCCGACGTATAGCAATGTAAATCCGGTTTTGGGCGGCCACCGCTCACTCGCCGCCCTCTCCAGCGGGACCGCGCCATTGTAGACGCGCACGACCTTCCGCGCCGGAACGCTGTGCATGCTCTTCACATTCTCCACCGTTGCATCGCAGATGCCGACGACCCAGTCGCAGAAGCAGGCCGCTAAGGCGTATTTCAACTCCTCGGCCACCTTGCGCGGCGGGCCGACCAGGCTGTGCCGGGTCGATACGACGCTTGCCGCGCCCGTCATTCTTGCCGCCATGGCCGCGTAGATCGTCGGCGTAGGGTTATGAAGATGCACGGCGACGGGCCGCGCCTCCCTGAATATCCGAAAGAAGTTCCGCGTCGCGTCCGGCAGGCTCCGTCCGACATTCGCCTCGACGGTAAAGCCTTCCTCCCGCATCCGCTCGCCGAGTGCGCCAAGCGCTGCCACCGCATAGACGCACGGGGCGTGCCCCTGCTCTCGCTGCCGGCGGCACATCTGCGAAACGAGTGTCTCGGCGCCGCCCATATCCATGCTGTCTATTACGTGCGCAATCCTCATAAAGCTTGCCTGAATCTCCGACAGCGCGGTACTTCTCGAGCCTCTGTTCCTGGATCTCCTCGCGCAAGGTGTTTGATCACTTGAATCAGCGCATCAGGTTCATAGTCCGCAGCAAGATGTACATCGCGAGCAGGAGCGAGATCGCCAGAATACCTGTGTAGGGCAGCACACGCGCCAGCCGCAGGCGCGGACCGATCATCCCTCGCTGCAGGGCCATTTCGTAGACCACTTCCACCATGCCGCCCAGTATGAAGAGCGTTATAGCAAAAGCCCGAGACAAAAACCAACACGTAATCAGAAAGCCGGTTAACGACAGGATCAGCACCCTTGCCAAACGGTTGACTTCCTCTTTGTCGAGTGCCTCCACTCTCCTCACCGCCTGTGGAAAAGGACCATCCTCATGCACGATCGGTTCCCCCTCGCTCACCTTGTCCGGCGATGCAACATCCAAAGCGTCTCTTATCGTGGAGAACAGGAACAGCGACCAGAAGTACAATCCGAAGAAGCCCAGCTCTGCCGCGCAGACTACCAGCGAGTTGTGCGCGGTCAGACCGTCTTCGGTATAGTCTCCTATGGCGCCCGCGCCCACCCCAAATAATGGATGAGTCTTGAAAGCTCCCATCCCCTCGGCCCAAAGATCGGAGCGGCTCATGCCCGAATCGACCGAAATCTCCCGCCCGCCCGTGAAGTGCAGGGCCATTGCCGCAGCGAACAATCCCGTCGCAATTAGCAGCGAGGGTACCGTGCCAATACGCTGGCGGAACGCCACGATCGCCACCACCACCAAGGCCAGCAACGCGCCTCGCGAGTGCGTCAGGTACGCTCCGAACAACAGTACGCACATCGGCAGCAACACTAAGACGATGTTCCGAAACACCTTTTTCGGTTGCCAGAAGATGAACGCCAGTGGAATCACGGAGACGATCAACTGGGCAAGGTCGTTCGGGTCATTGATCTGTCCAAGTCCCCTAATCCGGTAGAAGGCCTCCCCCGCATCGTTCCTCGTCGGATAAAGATAAGGAATCTCCTGGGGCTCTTGCGGGAGATCCCCGATCCCATGAGAATTCGTGTTGAAGGAGGGAACGTTCGGGGCTCCGCGAAGAGCAATGCACCCGTTCGCAATTACAAACAGGCAAACAAACAGCAGCATGAGGACGAGAATCTGCAACTTCTTTTTCGAGTTGCAATGCAGGACCACGAGGAAATAGGCGATGCCTCCTTGCGGAAGGAATCCCAGAGATGTCTGCACCGCTCGCCCCGGCCAACGCAGCCAGAAAAGCACTGAAAAGAAGACCGCGACTACCAACCCGATCAAGGCCAGCGACTGCGGTGTCTTCAGGATGATCGACCCCCGCAGCTTATGCAGCGATACGAAGACGATCAGTACTCCAAGAACTATCTCGATATGTATAGCCGCAAGCGGCCCGAATAGAGTAGCAGGCGTCAGGTAGTTCGTAACGAAATAGAGGATGCTTAGAACAAGGCCCATAGCGAATGTTCAGATCAATTGCGGCTGGTGGAAGCAGAATAATCCACACCGATCCTGTACACCTCACTGGGACGGTTTCTAGGGGAGGGAGCCTGCAGCCAACGTTAGTGTCTCCATCGTCCATTGTAGCAAAATGCGGAGCCGTCGCGTGAATCGGGCCGAACACAGACAATCGCATGAATAGGGTGCCTTGGGAATGCGGCAAGATCGGGAGCTTCCAATCCCGATCCTCTTGGGACGATAAGGTGCGCAAGGAAGCTTCAGGCCATTCCCGAGCTCGAGCGGCTGGATTCCGATCCTTCCTCAATCCTGGAAGGGCAAGCGCCACAACCGCCGCCAATCTTAGGCTCCCCGTCCGAACCGGCCTGCTTGCGATTGTCGCACCGGACATGGCCTGATAGCATCGGAGGGAGATGAGCAAGCTGGGGCGGCATATCGGAAGCGCAGAATGGAACACGGTATTGCCTTCAAGGGAGAGTAACATGGGTGCCGTTGACCGGGCGCTGGAGCAGTCGGATGCACGCTGAAAGTCAGCCATTCCCCACTGAATTCCAGGCGCCCAGGCTGCCGAGCCGCATCCCATCGCTCGATGGTCTGCGAGCCCTCTCCATTGGACTAGTCATCGTCGGCCACTCGGCGGATTCACTCAACGCCCCGCACTTTCTCAATTACTTCATGCATCTCGGCAACTTTGGGGTTCGCTGCTTCTTCATCATCTCGGGATTTCTGATTACGACGCTTCTGCTGAAGGAACGGGAGAAGACTGGCCGCATATCGATGAAGGGCTTCTACATCCGCCGGGCACTGCGGATCTTCCCGCCCTCGCTGACCTACATTGGCGTCATCGCGATCTGTTGCGCCCTGGGCTGGCTCACGCTCAAGCACGGCGACCTGGCTAACGCCCTTACCTACACCATCAACTATCGCGACGATCCCGCGCATTGGTTCCGTCATCTCTGGTCGCTTTCGGTCGAGGAGCAGTTCTACCTGCTCTGGCCGGGCGTGCTCTGGATGGCAGGCACCCGGCGGGGAGCGAAGGCCGCATGGGGCGTCATCATCGCAGGTCCGGTCATACGAGCGATCATGTGGCTCGTCTTCCATGCCGGCGAGCCCGCCATGACCAAGCACTTTGAGGCCGTCGCCGACACGCTTGCGACCGGCTGCCTGCTCAGCATGAACTTCAACCGGATCGGCGCGGTCCAGTGGTACCGGCGCTTTCAATCATCGAGGTTTTTCTGGATCGTCGCCCTGGGACTGGTCCTGGGCGGAAACGGTCTCTTCGCCTTCAACCCGGCGAGCTTTTATATTGTCGGGCAATCGGTCGCCAACCTCGGCACTGCGCTCTGTATCGATTGGTCCATCCGCAACTTTGGCAGCACGGTGGGCCAAGTTCTGAACTGGGGCCCAATCGTCTACATCGGCGTGCTGAGCTATTCGCTCTATCTATGGCAAAACGCCTTTCTCAACCCCGACTGGGACGCATGGCCGGCCAGGCTTCCAATGAATCTCTTCCTAGCATTCGGCATGGCCGCCGCATCCTACTACCTTGTCGAACAGCCATTCCTCCGCCTCAAGCGGTTCGCCCTGCCGGGAAGAGGGAAGCCTGCGTGAGGTCGTCTACTGCTTGAAAAGCCTCGGCTCAAAGTGCGCCTTCGCGTGCGCATAGGAGTCCCGAGCGGGAGAAGCGTGGCGCTCAAGGGGCGCCGGCCGCAGCGGCGCTCCGGTCTGTCGCGACATCGGCACACCCGGCGGCGTCAGCGCGAAAGAGCGTGTCCAGGCAGAACAAAACGCTGAAGACAATCCATGTGGCAGACAGGAGTATCTTGCAGGTTTCGGGCAAGGGAGCCTGGGCCGCCAGATCGAAGAAGAGCGATCCGAGCGTGAAGGTCGTCAGGGTAAGCAACACGGCAGGAAGGATTCTGGGCGGAGTGCGAAGAGCCTTCGCCCAAAAAATGGCCAGTGCTACAAAGGCAACGGTATAGCCGTGCCGGTATGAGACCGGGGACACGCAAATGGCGACCAGGCTGAAAACTGCAATCGTAGCCGCTCTCGATGCACGGTCGAGGCGGCGGCGACTGCGCCAGGCGAGAAACAGGCAGGAGAGATAAAAAGCGCCGCTGATCGCTTTTGCGACAAATGAGAGACCTTGGGGGAGGGGTTGGTTGGCAAAGAACGCCCGCGCGTCTCCCACTGAGAAAATTCTTCCGTAATATACCCAGGCCGCAAGGGAACCAAGGGTCTTGATCATGAAGGCCGGAAAGCCGCTGCCCATGTGCGAGACGACCATGGGATAGACGCGCACGATTTGCACACCGTTGATGGCTACCATCGCCGAAACAAGACCAAGAGAGATAGTGAGGTATGAAACGAGCCATCTCCGGTCCTTCCAAATAAGGAAGAGGGGGAGAAGCAGAATGGGAGTAACCTTGAAGGCCGTTGCGAGAGCGATGGCAGCGGCCGAGAGGATTACGCGGTCGTCACGATAGGCAACGACTCCGGCCGTACAGAGCGCCAACATGACGACTGTAACCTGTCCGAGCGAGACGGCCTCGTGAATGGGCCAGAAACTATACGCGGCCAAGACGAGCACGACGAATTCAAAGCTGAGAATGGGCACGCGCACCGAGCGGGCAAGCAATAGCATCGACGCGAGCACAAGAGCCAGGTTGAAGGCTCGCCAAAGAGCGGCGGCGACATGAGGCGGAACCTGGGAGAGAGGGACGAGAAGATCGGCAAGAAGAGGAGGGATAGCGTAAAACTCAACTTCGAAGCCAGCCGCTCTTGCGTGAGCAGAGAGTGCACTGTCTGCGGGGGGTACAGGGTGGATCTCCAAGTTCTTGTCCGTCGCGCCTTGATAGAGGTTGGCGTGGGGATTGTCGTGGACGACTTGCGCGGCGAAGTAATAATTGTAAAAGTCCATATCCGGCGAAGGCATGACATGGCCCAGATATCGCTGCGCCAGGGAGCTGATCAGCAGCGAGGCCAGCACCAAAGCAAATAACGTCTTGATCTCAACAGGTGTTGCGAAACGATTCATGCAACCCTTTCCGGCCCAGAGTCCTGACCTCGCGCCGCGAGGCGCCAAAGAAAAACAGTTTCGCCCAGTGAAAGCTCAGGGCGCTTGAAGTTCGTAGATCTTCAGATCGCCGTAGTAGGGGTCGGGAAAGTGCCCGACCAGCTTGCTTTGGGCGATCACCTCGGCTAAATGACGATTGAGATCGGCAATGAAGACTTCATCGGTTTGCAAGCCGCCGGTCATCACACGGTCGCCGGTAATGAAGTATCGGGCGTGGAACTGGTTGGCAGCCATCCAGGGGTCGGTGCGTTCGTAGGAGATAAACGGGTGATCGTGGAGGGCGAGCCAGAAGGTAATGGTCCCATAAGCGGTCTGGCCCGGGGGAATCACGCTGCGCAACTCCACCCCCACCTTGTTGTAATCCGCGCTGCGCGCGGCGCGCAGCAGAAATACGTTCGCGGATACCTGCGCGGCGATGACCAGGCAGGAGAGAGCCAGGACGGCGCGATGCAGCCTCCGGTTGGAGCTGCTGGCGGCAACCGCGGCGCCAATGGTCAGGGCAAAAAGCGGCGCAACCAGCGCCAGATATCGCGATGACTTGTTCGCCGTATAAATGAGCCAAAGCACTGTGGGGGTCAGCAAGAGCAATTCAAGATAAAACCACTGCCGGCGCAGCTTCCAGAGCAGAAAGCTGGCAGCCAGGAAAAAGAGCGGAATGGGAATCCTGACGGGAATCGACTCCAGCCCATGCCCGTGCAGCATGTTGAAGCCGAGCAGGTCGGAGTAGCGATGGCCCTCCTGAAGGAACTTCGACCAGAGCGGAGTGCCCGCGGCGCGGCTCAGATACTCCTGGCGGAAGCCGGCGCGCCCCATGGGAGCGGTAAGTATCCAGACGGCGAACGGCACAAGGCCGAGGGCATACCCGAATGCATAGGCGCCTGCGCCCCGCAGCGGAAATCTGCCGCGCCTGCGATCGAGAACCATGGCCAGAATGCCGAAGGAAACAATGTAGCCCAACACCGTGATATGAAACATCGTTCCCGCGGCGATGGTGAGGCCACTCAGGAAGGCCCAGACGATCTGATCGCGACGGGCATACCGCGCAAGTGCCAGCAGCGAGGCCAGGATCGCCATGGTCGCTAACGCCTCGGGCCGGGCAGTGCGTGAGGTGAGCACAATCAGGTTGTCGGTTGCAACCAGAAACGTCGAGACCAGGGCCCCTTTCTCCCCAATTACGCCGCGCGCCAGGCGATAAGTTAGAAGGATGATTGCAAGCCCGGCGAGAATCGATCCCAGGCGGGCGGGTATCTGACCCGTTCCCAAGAGCCGGAAGGCCGCGGCGATGATCATCGCCGTTCCGGGGGGCCGCGCATCGAACTGGTTTTCCAGGTCGTTCGGGCCGATAGCCGGATCCTTGATCCCGTCGCCTTGAGCGATCGAATAGGCCGGTCCGGCATACCAGCTTTCATCTGTAACCCAGCGATGGGAAAGATAGGGGAGCGCCTGCAGAAGAAACAAAAAAATGGCGCCACTCAGCCATGCGTAGACAGCGGCACGGGTGAGAGATCGGCCGGGGAGCGGTGATTCCGCAGCCTCGGCCCGGGCCGGCCACCGGATCGACGAACTGGATGCAGACGGCATTAATCTCCCCTTTGCAGATCGGCTGCCGGCGCAAGCACCCTCATCGAAGTACAGTTCACATTTCAAAAACGAAGCGGTATGCTCCGATTGTCTGAGATGCGCGGTGCGTTAGGCCGAGCGAATGTGGCTGTCTCAAACAGAATATCGCAGGTGGCAGGGTGACCATTGAAGATCGCTCTGCAGATCACTCCCAACCATGAGCCCTTGTTCGGGACTCGCGATGAGAATCTCAGGCTGATGGAAGACTCGCTCGGCGTGCGCATCGATCTGCCCTCTGACGCCGTGCCCGTAGACGGACCGGAGGCTGGCGTGCGGCTTCGCCGCATGGATTGATCTCTCTCAAAACGGGTGAATGGGATTCGGCCGAAGTTGAGAGCTTCACAACTCTCAGTTCGCTTCTCACTGACCGCTGTTTCTTGGTCCCCAGTCCCTGGTCCCTAAGTCCCTACGCACCCATCAGTTCCGACAGCGGTGGATACCGGAACCGTGCCTTCGCGATCGGCGTCCCCAGAACTTCGATCCGGCTAAGGTCGCGGCTGCCCACGCCCAGATGTTCGGCCAGGCGCAGTGTGCTGTCGGCGGTCTCAAACGGAGGCGTCCCTCGATCGGCCATCGGATCGAATCCCATCACGGCCGTGGCTACGGCATCGGTGGAGACGCAGTTCATCCCCGCAATCAGCACTCCGGGATGAACCGCCTGGTGCACCCACCCGTGGCCCTGGTTCGGCAATTCGCCGCCGGTCATGCTGTAGATGCCGTCGATCACCGCCAGGTGCACCGGCCTGGCCGAAACCAGGTCGGCGACGATTCTGGGCACGCGATAGCCCTGGTCCTTCGAATTCGTGGTGTCCACCAGCGGCGGCGCGCTCTTCGCCGGCAGGCGCGAACCATCGTGCATCGGCCCCCGAAATCCGCTCGGAACGATGCCCGGCTCATCCACCGGAGCGGTGTTGCTGTAAATCGTGCTGGGAGTGATGCCGAAGCAGTTCTTCATGGAGAGCGTCACGCCGGCGGCGCGGTGCTCCTTGAGCTTGGCCAGGGAGACAAACACATCCGTGTCCCGGTAGGAATGGTTCAGATCGTAGCCCGCGTACATCAGGCCGCCGCCGGGAACCATGAACCGGGCGTAGCTCTTGCCGCTGCCCAGGAAGTTGGTGTTCTCAAACTCCACGCGCGTGGCGGCGCTCGCAAAGTCCTTTGGCTGCCAGCCCGCGGCCATCATGAACTCTTCCAGCGGCCTAGTGCCGAAGGGAGCGCTCTCCAGCAGTCTCACCCGCGTCGCTCCGGCCTGGCCCAGCAAAGAAACCAGTGCGCCGATCACCTGCGGGTGTACCCAATGCGTCATCTCGTTGGGCATGCCGTTCAGCCGGTCGGTCGGCGTGCTGGTCAGGTTCAGCTTGATGGCCACGGTTTTGCCCCGGACCAGCGATGGCAGCCCGCCCAGTTGGTCGAACATGGTTGAAAGCACATCCACCACCTGGCGGTCGTATTCGCGGCACATCCCGATGGCGACCGGGCTGGCCGGGGCATGCTGCGCCTTGAGCAGCGAGGGCTTGGCAATATACGCGCCGGCAGCCATTCCCATGGCGCCGAGAAACTCTCTGCGGGAACAAATCATCTTCATGGTCAGGTCAACCTCTCGGGATCGGCGGAACAGTTTTGAAGAATCGGGGAAGAGCAATTTCGGCTTCAATCCCAACAAACCTGGCCAATTGTACCCCGGAGCGTAAACAACAGGGAATAGGGAACAGGGAATAGCCACCCCGGTGAACGAAGGCCGTCCGTCGGCGCCCCCGGCAGCGACCAGGAAAAAGCTGGGTGGGAAGCCAAAACCCCAAGGCCAGATTGCTTTGAAAGGGCACGACCGGGGCACCGGGGAGCCGGGGTACCCCTGGGTCGGGGCCGGGTCGAGGCCGGGTCGCGCGCCGCAAGGGGCACATAAACTGCGGGGCTTTATTGAGGACTGCATAAGTAATGTCCGGACAAACGCGCCGGAGGCGCAGAGTTGGTTAGCCCCGCGCTTCAGCGTGGGGGAAAGGGATTCCACAAGTTCGTTACGGAGTCCCGTAGGGACGGCGCAAGGACATAGTTTGTGCAGGAACCAATAGCCCCCGAGGCATGCTTTTACCTGCTTACCCATCGGCAATTCGATCTCTTAGAGACCGATCAGAATCCCCGGGGTGAAGGGACAAGTCCTCGTCGCTGGGGCGAGGATTCGCCTTTGAGACCTGGGAGATCACGGCCCTGAATCAAGAGGCTCTTCTGACCCCGGATACCTGGCTCGCTGACTCGCTAACCTGCCAACCCCGCGTCAGCGGGGGCTGACTCGCTGCGTTTGTCTAAAGAGCTGGGGTGGCTGTCCACTGTCCACTGTGCAGAAAAACCTCCGAAAACCTCCCGTAAACCTACCGAAAACCCCCAATTAACCTCAATAAACCCCCCTTTTCGAGGTTTTCAGGTGAGTTCTCAGCAACCCTTTCTTCTGAAATGGAAAATTCTCGGCAGCAAAAACGCCTTTTTCGCAACCCTGTAGAGTTAAGTCCTCAAAAAAGCACAACCACTTGAGCGAACCTTTGGCCCTGTTTCGTAACCCTGTAAGCGAACCATTAACGTTTACGTCGCTGCTTATAAGCGGCCATTTCAGGCCACGCCGGCCCATTGAATTTTCGCTTACATGAGCCGCCGGCGGATCAGATCCAGAGCTTGCTGGGTGGCGAATTCTCTTACCCGGTTGCGGTCGCCGCGGAAGGTCCGGTCCATCACTTCGGTGCGCAGAGGATCGGAGAGCGCGATGTAAACCAGCCCGACGGGCTTGGTCTCAGTGCCGCCGGTAGGGCCGGCGATGCCGGTGATTCCCAGTCCCAGAGTAGCCCCGGTGCTGAGGCGGATGCCGATGGCCAGAGCTTCGGCGACCTCAGCCGAGACCGCGCCCTTCTCGGCGATCAGATTCTCGGGAACCCCTGTAAATACGGCCTTGAGCGAGTCTGCGTACACGATGGCTCCGCCAAGAAATGAGCGCGAACTTCCCGGCACTGACGTGATGCGCTGCGCGATCATCCCCCCGGTGCAGCTCTCCGCGACGGCCAGAGTGGATTGCCGCAGGCCCAGATAATACAGAACGATTTGCTCCAGTGATTCGCCGTCAGAGGAATAGAGCCAGTCTTCGAGAGCTTCTTCAAGGCGCGTGGCCAGCTCGTCGACACGTTGGTGAGCCAGCTCAGCCGAGGACTTGGAGCAGAGCAGCGTGACCTGGATGTCGCCCGCGTGCGCCAGTATAGTGGTTTCAACATCCGGATACGTAGTGTAGATGGGGGCCAGCAGCTTGTCCGCCTGCGACTCGGGAATCATAGCGGCGCGCAGTGTGCGCCTGGCGATATGGCGCAAGGGCACTTCGGCGCGCAGGCGCGGCAGACAGGCCTCATCGAATAATGGACGGCATTCGTTGGGCGGGCCGGGGACCAGCAGCACAAGCTTGCGATAGCCCTCGAAGGTGACATCGAGCCACTGCCCCGGAGCACTGCCGTTGGGGTTGGGCAGCAGCGTCGCGCCCTGAAGAACGTCGGCCTGCTTCAGGTTGTTCTGCGGCATGGATATCCGCCAGGTCGCGGCGCGGGCGTGCAGAGCGGCCACCTGCGCGGCGTCGCGGCGCAGGGTGAGTGAGAGCGCTTCGGCGACAGCTTCGCGCGTAAGGTCATCCTCGGTGGGGCCCAGACCACCCATGATGATCAGAATATCGATGCGGCCGAGTGCGGTGCGGATGGCGCTGACCAGGTCCTTGAGGCGGTCGCCGACAATGGTCTTGAAGGAGACGGCGACGCCGATCTCGTTGAGTCTTTCGGTGAGATAGAGGGAGTTGGTGTCCTGGCGCCAGGGCGTGAGCATCTCGGAACCGACGGCGATGATTTCGGATTTCATAAGTGCAGCTTCCAGCTCCTGGCTTCTAGCTTCTAGCTCGGGTCGTGCAGGGGCGGGGGTCATTGCTTCGAGTCTGCTGGGTTTGACCGCTTCGCAGCTTTCACCGCGAAACAAGCTAAAAAGCTAGAGACTAGAAGCTGGCAGCTAAGAAAGATTCAGGCCCTCGACTCCCAAATCCACATCATAAACGGCCTCGTTGGTGGTGAGAATGGTAGAGCCGAGGGGGGAGAAGGCGACGCCCACAAGGTTCACTCCGGCCACAACCAGCGAAGCATCGCCCTGGGGCGTCACGCGAACCAGGCCGCGGTTGCCGTGCAGGCAGGCAGCCAGATAGACGTCACCGTCTTTTGAGAGCGCGAGACCCTGCGGACGCCCCAGACCGCGATACCAGGCGCGGATGTCGCCGTTGGGCTCGATGGCCCAGATCGCATCGTTGGAGGAGAGCGAGGGTGCGGTAACGAAGACGGTTCCGGCTGCGTTGACGGCGAGGTGATAAGCCGCGGGGCTGGGTTCGAGTGTGGCGTGGACGAAGATCTGGCGCTGTGGGTTGATCTTGAAGATCGTCCCGCTGCGGTCGCCCACAAACAGGTTGCCCTCGGCGTCGAAGGCTGCGCCGGTAGCCACGCCCATGCCTTCAGCGTAGATGGTGGACTCTCCCGCGGCGTCGACGCGGTAGACGTTGCCCTCGGCGCGGGAAGTGACAAAAAGATCGCCTTCCGGCGAGAAGGCCAGGCCGGTGGCGTTGAGTATGCCGGTGACAAAAGGAGTGCCGTGGCCGCCCGGGCTCACTCGAACGACCGAGACCGGGGTCTGTTTGCCGCGAGGGCCGGAGATGGTGGCATAGATCATGCCGGAGCGGCTGACGGCCGGGCTGGTCACGGGATGCAGACCGTCAGATAGCTGGCGGGCGATGCGCAGTGGCGCGGTGTTGCTGGCGCCGGAGGGGTTGCGGACTTCGATCAGGCCGGTGGTTGCCTCGGCAGGGACAGCAAATGCGAGGCGCGTGGGCCGGCTCATCAGCACCTGTGCCGGCACGCCGTCCACCATCACGGCAGGGGCGCTGAAGCCGTCTGGGCCAAGCCGGATGCCGAGTATTTCAACTTCGCCGAGGGGTAGCGCTGCGGCGGGGACGATGTAGTCGATGCGGGGTTCGAGGAGAGCTGCGGGAGCGGATTGGGCAGGGGAACGCGCCATGTCAGTGTCAGAACCAGATGCGCAGCAATGCTGCTATACCCCAAGCATACAGCCCGGCGGCCACATCATCGAAGACGATGCCCCAGCCGCCGGGCAGGCTTTCAAGCTGGCGCGCGGGGAAAGGCTTGGTGATGTCGAAGAGCCGGAAGAGGACGAGAGCGATGAGAGCGTGGCGCCAATCGGCAGGGCAGCCGAGCAGCGCGATCCACTGCCCGGCGACCTCGTCGACGACCACGAAGCCTGGGTCCTCGCGGCCCGATTCGCGGGCCACGATGGTAGCGGCGGGCACGCCCAGCAGGATTGAGACAGCGATGGCGGCCAGGAGAATGAAGAACAGCGCGCGCGCTGAGGGATGCAGGCCCCAGGCGCAGGCTGCCCAAAGCAGCAAAGCGGCGACTGAGCCCCAGGTGCCGGGGCCGGGTTTGCCGTAGCCGGCGCCAAAGAATGTTGCGACCGCCCAGGCCCACCAGCACTTCGTGCCGTGCCGGTTTTGGACGAGCGTCTGGGGAGAGCCCTCAGTCGTCATTGGAGTCTCCGCCGCTGCCGCCCAGTTCACCCAGATCTTCCAGGACTTCGGGGTCGAGAATGGGCGAGCTGATCTTGTATACGCCCATGGCCCACTTGCCGAGATCGATTTTGCGGCAGCGATCCGAGCAGAAAGGAAAGTCTTCGTCCGTCATGCGGACCAACATGCCGCAGGTGGGGCAGCGCAGGAGCTTTGCGGATTTCTTCTTTGCGGGCATCGCGGTTTTGGCTGCCTCGGGGCAGCAATCAAGGATTATGGTAGCGCGCGGAGGTGGGTGATTGTTATCCGCTCATGGAATCGCCTGCGTGATGCGGGTTTTCAGGGGCCAGTTCACTACAATCGATGGGACGTCGGATGGCCTCTGAACAAGAGAGGTTTTCTTGAAGGTAAGAGGTTGAAAAGCGCAAATGGATAAGGAAGGCTTGATGGGATTCTTCGATTTGCAGGTGAACGGGTACGCTGGGGTCGACTTCAATGGAGACGATCTTGACCCGGCGCGTGTTGACGCCGTGTGCGCGCGGCTTGCCAGTGAGGGCGTTGACGGGATGCTGGTAACCATCATCACGGATTCTCTGCCTGCGATGGAAGCCCGGCTCAAGAGCCTGGTTCGACTGCACGCGAGTATCTCTTCGTTTCGGCAGATCATGCGCGGGTTTCACATCGAAGGACCATTCATCAACCCGGCGGAGGGTTACCGGGGAGCGCACCCTGCGGATGCCGTCTTCAAGGCCGACAAATCCGCAATGCGGCGATTGCTGGATGCTGCCGATGGATTGACGCGGCTGGTTACGCTGGCTCCGGAGCAGGACCCGGGCCTGGAAGTTACACGGATGCTCGCGGAAAGTAACATCGTCGTATCCGCCGGCCACACTAATGCCTCGATGGATGAGTTACGTGCGGCGATCGATGCGGGAGTTACGATGTTTACTCATCTGGGCAATGGATGTCCGCCGAATTTGCCCCGGCACGACAATATACTGAATCGGGTTTTGAGCCTTCGCGAGCAGCTATGGGTCAGTTTCATCGCGGATGGGGCGCATATTCCATTCTTTGCGCTGAAAAACTACCTGGACATAGTTGGAGCGGATAAGTCGATTGTAGTTACAGATGCCATCTCCGCCGCCGGGTTGGGGCCGGGAAGTTATCGATTCGGACGAGGGGATCTGAACATTGGGGAGGATGGCATCGCCCGTTCGCCAGACGGCTCGCACCTGGTGGGCTCGACGATCACCATGGCAGAGAGCTTCAGAAATTTGACGCAGAAGCTGGGGCTTGGCGAGGGAACTGCGAGAAAACTTGTGGACGCGAATCCGCGCCGGGCCATCGCAGATCCATGAGGAGAAATCAAGGAGGAATTGCCAGGACGAAGGAGACTGATGTTGGCCGTTCAGGCTTCACCGCGAGGGTACGGCAGTGTTCGATGCAAGACAGAGCAACGTGCGGAATGTGACGAGTTATGCGCGGGTTCGGATCGTGCTGCTGGGACTGGTGAAGGCCGTCTTAGGGCTGCTTCCTACAGGCCCTTCAGCAGCGCCTCTAGCTGCTTCAAACCCTCCTGACGCGCCGTCACATTGGCCGGATTCGTGTTGCCCGGGTCTTCGCCGGCGCGCATGAATCCATGCCCGGCGCCGTCGTAGACGACCGGATCGTATTTCTTGCCGGCAGCTTGCATCGCGTCTTTCGTGGCCGAAACCGTTGCGGTAATGCGCGCGTCGTTTCCGCCGTAGAAGCCGTACACCGGCGCCGTGATGCGAGCCAGGGCGTCCGTCGCCGGCGGAGGGCCGTAGAAGACGAACGCGGCGCTTAGGTCCTTCCGCTCGGTGGCAAATTGAAAGCTCTTTCCTCCGCCCCAGCAAAAGCCCACGACGGCCAGCTTGCCGTTGGCCGCGGGCAGTTTCTTCGCGTAATCGGCCACCGCATTCAGATCGGCGGTTACCGTCTCCGCGGCCAGTCCGGATACCGCTTTCGTGGTCGCTTGCGTGTCGGGGAAGGCGCTGGAGCCGCCGCCATTGGGACCGAAACCGGAGAGCAGGTCCGGCGCGATAACAATGTATCCGGCTGCCGCCAGGTCATCGGCCATGCTCCGCGCCCAGTCGGAGAGCCCGAAGATTTCGTGGATGAGCAGGACCACGGTTGCGTTGTGGCTCACCTCGGGATAGACCACAAAAGCCTCAACCGTGCGGCTGCCATAGGTTACCTTGACCCATTCTTGATGGCGCGGCGATTTCTCCAGCATCTGCTTTGCCCAATCCTGGGCAGTGGCGGAAGGCATGGCGAAGGCCAGCACAGCGCAAAGGGCGATGAGGCACGCTGACGTCAGGGAGTTGGGGAGAAGCCGCTTCTTCATGCGCGCAGTTTATCAGAGTGCTGCCGGTGCCACACCAGGGTATTTTTCGGGTCGAAATCCACAGGAAAGAAGATCCTCTTACTTACGCGGCCGGCGGCCTTCTCACCAGCAGGGCGACTCCGCTGGACCAGACTAAGGGGGCCATGTGGAATTGCGGGTTTGCTGACAGCCGGCAGAGCAGGGTAGGCACCTTTTCAGCGTGACCCTCGGGCCAGTTGGGTTGGGGGAGCATGTCGTCGATCACGTAGAAGCCGCCCGGCGCGACCAGGGCGAGGGCTTCGTCGAGGGACTCGTATTTGCCGGGCATGGCGTCGGCAAAAATCAGGTCAAATCTCACAGCAGGGCTGAGCGCGAGTTGGCGGCGTAGAAATGTTGCACCGTCTTCCATTACCAGGGTGAGACGCGGATCGTGGCCCAGGAACTCGCGAGCCACAGCCTGGACGCGTGGGTCGGTGTCGACGCTGGTGAGGGTGGATGTGGCATCCATACCGGAGAGCAGCCAGGAAGTGGCGATGCCGGTTCCGGTGCCGAGCTCGAGCAGGCGTCCGCCGGGTTTTGAGGCCGCCAGGGCCTGGAGCAGTGCGCCGGTGCGGAACTCGGAGCCCATTGTGAAGTTCAGCTCGGCTGTGCGGGCCTCGATCGAGGCCAACTCGTAAGGCGGGTTGATGAAGGGCTTATCGAGCATTGCGTTCAGTCTACAGCGGGCCGGAGAGAATGCGGGCGACGACATCGTAGTCGTGGGCTTCGGTGATCTCGGCTTTGTAAAAGCGGCCGGGTTCCGGGTTTTCGAGTTCGCCGAAGTCGTTGATGTAGACTTTGCCGTCGATTTCAGGAGCGTGGTACTGTGTGCGGCCTTCCCAGAGCAACGGTGTCTCGTCACTCTCTCCTTCAGCGAGCAGGACTAGCTCGCGGCCGATCCACTGCTGCTTGGCGCGCTTCGAGATGGACTGCTGCAATTTCATCAGGCGGCGGCGGCGAGACTCGATGGTGCGGCGGGGAAGCTTTCCGTCGAGCGGGAACGCGGCGGAGCCTTCCTCGTCGGAGTAGCTGAAGACGCCCAGCCAGTCGAATCTTGCTTCCTTGACGAACTCCTCCAAAATCTCAAGGTCGCGGAGCGATTCGCCCGGGAAACCGACGATGAAGCTGGTGCGCAGAGCGATTCCCGGCACCGTTGCGCGAACCTTTTCCAAAGTCTTCAGGAAGATCTCCGCGCCGGCGCCGCGCTTCATGGTTTTCAGCACCGCGGGCGAGGCATGCTGGAGCGGGACGTCGAGGTATTTGCAGATGTTGTCGTGGCGGGCGATGGTGTCCAGCAGCTTGCCGGTGATGCGGTTGGGATAGGCGTAGAGGAAGCGGAGCCAGCGCAGGCCATCGATGCGGGCAAGGGCGTCGAGAAGTGTGGCGAGGCCGTCTTTGAGCCCAAGATCTTCGCCATAGCAGGTGGTGTCCTGGCCGATGAGCGTGATCTCCTGGACGCCGCGGGCAACCAGCTTCTGGGCTTCCGCAACCACGGATTCAAATCTCCGCGACCGGAATTTTCCGCGCAGGTTCGGTATCACGCAAAACGTGCAGGGATGGTCGCAGCCTTCGGCGATCTTAATGTAGGCCGAGGATTTGGGGGTGGTCAGGAAGCGCGCAGTCGATTCGTCGTAGAGGTAGGTGGGCAGCAGGTGGGTTGCGCCTTGCCAATCGTCGCGGCTAAAGCGGCCCTGTTGCTCGCGGTGGCGCCCTTCGGGCCTTGAAACTCTTGACTCGTGCTTGTGGGAACCGGAAAGCGATTCCTGTCCGGGGCGGGTTTCGCCGGCTTTGCCGGTGATGATCGTGAACGGCGATGTGGATGCGGACGCAGCGGGCTTCACGAGGCCGGCGGCTTCGAGAATGGACTCCAGTTCGCCGGTCCCGACTACGGCGTCGACTTCGGGAATGCTTTTTCGTATTTCGTCGCGGTAGCGTTCCACCAGGCAGCCGGCGACGATCAGTTTACGGGCCGAACCGGAGGTCTTGTAGCGCGCCATTTCAAGGATGGTGTCGACGGACTCCTGCTTGGCTGTGTCGATAAAGCTGCAGGTGTTGACGACCAGAATTTCAGCCTCTTCGGGATGCGCGGTGAGGCGCGCGCCGGCGCGGTCGAGCAGGCCCATCATCACCTCGGAATCGACGAGGTTTTTCGGGCAGCCTAACGAGATAAAGCCCACGGAAGGGGCCGTGGGTGGGGATGGTTTGGTCACAGGTCCTATTGTACCGGGGATTCAATTTACGGACAGGAGCTCAACACCTCACATTCCATGTCCGCCGCCAACGTAGATTCTTTGCCCGGTCACCCAACGGGCTTGCTCCGAAGCCAGGAATACAATCACGCCTGCGACATCGTCGGGTTTGCCAACCCTGCCCAGCGGGATTGTAGAAAGTATTTTGCGCTCAAGTTCGGGGGTGATCCAGCCAGTTTGGACTGGCCCGAGCGAGACTACGTTGACGTTGATTCCGAACTTGCCAAGCTCGCTCGCGGCGCTTCTGGTGTAGCTCTCAAGCGCAAACTTGCTGGCGCCATAGGTGGCTTCGGATGGGAAACGCTCAGCCCCTGCCGTGCTCACGTTTACGATACGGCCCCATCGCGCTCCCCGCGCGATATGCCTGCGAGCAAACTCTGCCATCGCCAGGGCCGGCGCACGCGTATTGACTGAGAAGATCCGATCAATGGCTGCGGTGGTGATGGGTTCAGGGCGATCCGCCCACAGTTCGACGAGCTCGTTGGTGAGTTCAGCTTCCCGTGGAACAAAAGTGTCCGCTTCCCACCAGGCTGCGTTGTTCACGAGGACCTCAACCGGCCCAAGCTGGCGCTCTGCCTGCTCGAACAATTGCGGAACCGTGCTTGCGTCGGAAAGGTTGCATTCCCACGCGTGCGCCTCTGCGCCAGCCTTGTGGATTTCCGCAAGGACTTCATCGGCAGATTTCGTCAATTGAGAGCGGTAGAACCGTTGGCCGGGTACATTGTCCGGTTCTGATTCTTCGCCGAGCGGATTGGCATCCGGTTGGCGAAAGTAATGCAGAAACAATCTGGACCCCTGTGCGGCAAAGGCCCGCGCTGCACTTGCGCCAATGCCATATGGATTGTTGGCGCCGGTGATCAGAACGACTTTTTCCTTGAGTCCCGGATCGATCATGGCATTTTCGAGGCAGTATACGCCTGTTCATTGCGCCAAGCCATCGCCGGCAAGATGCGGGACAGGACCGGCCACAGTTAGCGATCGGCGTTTTGCGCAGCGTGGGGCTTCCAGCCGATCCGATTCTGGGGTCTATGTAGTGGTAAAATCAATCAGTGCCGGGTCCTACGCGACGTAATCCCGCCAATCCCGCCAGGTCCGGAAGGAAGCAACGGTAACGGGCTAGTACGGGCGCAGTAGGTCACCCGGTACTTTTTTGCGCTGTTGTAGTTTTCTACGATTCAGAGTGGCGAGCCCGGGGTGACGCCCTGGCAGACCCGCAAGGAGAATTCCATTGAGTCTTATCGTTCGTCCTGTGGTAGGCCGGCGTGCAAAGATTACTGCGCTCGGAACCTACGTCCCTCCCGATGTGATTACAAATAAAGACCTTGAAAAGATGGTGGATACCAACGACCAGTGGATTATGGAACGGACTGGCATCCGCGAGCGGCACGTGCTGGCCAAGGGGCTGGGCGTGAGCGATATGTGTACAGAGGCTGCTAAGAAGTGTCTGGCGGCTCGGGGCATCGAGGCCGGCGAGGTCGAGCTCATTATTGTGGGCACGGTGACGCCGGACATGATGTTTCCGTCCACGGCGTGCCTGGTGCAGGACAAAATCGGGGCCAAAGGAGCGTGGGGGTTCGACGTTTCCGGGGGCTGTTCGGGGTTTGTCTACGCGCTGCAGGTAGGCGCGAAGATGGTGGAGAGCGGGGCGCACAGCAAGGTGATGGTGTGCGGGGCGGATGCGAATACGCGCATGACCGACTACACTGACCGGACCACCTGCGTGCTTTTCGGCGACGGCGCCGGGGCGGTGCTGATTGAGCCCGCGGAAAAGGGCGAGATCGGGTTCATCGACTATGTGAACGAGATCGACGGGTCAGGGGGCGTGAGCCTGAATCTGAAGGGCGGCGGCAGCCTGAATCCGTCAAGCCACGAGACCGTGGACAAGAAGATGCACTACATCTACCAGGACGGTCCGGCGGTGTACAAATTCGCGGTTCGGAAGATGGCCGAGGCCACGTCGAAGGTGTTGGAGCGAAATGGAGTCACCGGTGCTGACCTGGGGTGCTTTATTCCCCACCAGGCCAACAAACGGATTATTACCGCGACGGCCGACCGGCTGGGGATGGACCCGGAGCGGGTGATTATCAACATCGAAAAATACGGCAATACGTCGTCGGGGACGATTCCCTTGGCCATGGAAACTGCCATTGAGCAGGGCAAGCTGAAGAAGGGCGACCTGGTGCTGCTGGCCGCGGTCGGAGCGGGATTTACGGTTGGGGCAACGCTGCTCAGGTGGGAGATTTAAACGCCAGCCTCCACTTTTTTGGCTCCTGGCTTCTAGCCATATCCTCTGGATGCCAGCTCTGTTTTATCGCCCAGAGAACAGAATCCGGCCGCATTATGCGTGGGGTTTAACAGCTTTGTGGGTTTGGCATATACTGTGCTCTTACAGATATGCCCATGATTCTAAAGATGATATTGACGCTAAGCTCAGCCGTTACTCTTCGTTTCGCAAACTCAGGCTAACAACCGCGAACTCTCGATGACAGCCATTTTAGCTCGAAATAGTAACGGGAATAGTAACAAAACCGGCTTATAGTGACGTAGCCAAAGCTCAGTGGGGAAATCCGCGATTTGCCCGTGAGGCGCAAGGTGAAGTTCACCGGCCTTGGAAAACTCCGACAATTGGAACGAGTGAAGCACTGAGCGATTGAGTCCTTAAAGTTCTGTAGAAGCAGTCCAGGTGGCGAGCGGCAGCGAGCCACCTGTGGGTTCCCCTTAGGATGTTGTTTGTGGAACGACATTCCAGAGGAGGATACGGCGATGGCTCGCAAGAGACAGAGTATTGGGATCGTGGAGGAGGATTTGAAGAGTAAGCGTCCTGCCTTCCCCTCTAGCATTGGCTGGGGTGGGAGCCTGACGATAGCGTCATGGTTCATACAGAAGGAACAGAGCGTCGTCCTCGCAGATTTCGGTCGGTTGCAGAGAAGCGGCGGATTGTAGAGTTGACGTTGGAGCCTGGCGCGAGCGTGGCGGAGGTGGCGCGAGCGCGCGGGGTGAACGCGAACCAGGTGTTCAAGTGGCGGCGTGAGTTTGCCGGAGGCGAGTTGGTGGAGCCGGCAGTTCGGTCCACTGCATTGCTTCCGGTCAACCGTACTCCTCAAGCTGGGAGAGCTATCGGCCCATCTTGGACAGCATTGATTCGCGGCACAGCTCTATTGTGCCGAGTTTTGCGCGCGGGAGCGCGGATAGAGCCGGTCGTCAACTTCACACTGTGATATCATTCGCGGCAGCTTTCAACGCGCCTTACGGAGCACTCTGCAAATCATGACAAAGATTCGGCAATACTTCGCCTTTATGGGTCTTTTTGTGATGGTTTGTCTGGCTGAGTCAAGAGTGGCAGCCGGGCAGATGAAGCCAGCTCCGCCCAACTCGCAAGTTGATCTCTCGACCTTTGGCTATTCAGGCCTGTCTCCGCTCAACCGGTTCACGGAGAGATTCAATCTGAGCCTGAACTTTGTTGATTCCGATCACCTGTTGTTCACCTTCAATGCACACAGTGCGCAGGGGCTGCTGGAGCGCCGTCCGGACTGCGCGCCCACGAACTCCTGCCACCAGATTCGTGCTATTGTGATCGATCTTCGCAACAACGAGGTGACTGCAGAAGCAGACTGGTACCTATACGACTATCGAAGATACTTGTGGTCTCTGGGGAATGGGCGTTTTCTCGTGCGCCGGTCGAACAGTATCTTCCTGGTCGATTCTGACCTTCAGGAGAAGCTTTTGTATTCGTCCCCGGACGACTTGCTTTGGAGCGGAATCACTGTGGATCGGAAGCAACTTATTCTCGAGTCACGGGTTCAGGCGAACACAAACAATGAACAACATGAACAAAATCCAAATAGGGTGAAGATTGAGTTCCGCGATGTAGATTCGCTCGCGGTACAGAAAACCTCTATGGCACCCGCAGTCTTCGAAATGGCGCCGCTAAGTTCGGGCTATGCCGATTCCATCCATAATCCCGTGCGCCAGACGTGGCTGGTTCGATTTGGAGACAGTGAGAGCCAACGCAGGGATCTGATGCAGGTGCGATCTCCTTGCAAGCCGGATCTGCTGTTTCCGACCGACAAAACCTTGTTGGTTGGGCGGTGCTCACCGAACGACGATGCTTACAGCGTTAGCCTCTTCACTCTCGGCGGGCACCCGCTTTGGCGGCAGCGATGGAGTCAACACCAGTTTGATCCCGCGGTTCTCAGCAGTGACGATGGGAGCCGAATTGTAGCCGGTACGGTCACCCCCAATCGCAATGAGCAGGAGTCTACACCGAGCGACGACAAGGCAGGCTGGCCGGATGTGGAGCAGGACATCCGGGTATTGGAAGCGGCGACTGGAAAGGAGGTTCTGGAGACAGAAGCGAAGACCGCGTTTCTGAAGAATGAGAATTATTCCCTGTCGCCGGACGGGCGTCGGTTTGCAGTAGTCGACGGAACCAAGCTCTATCTCTACGATCTGCCGCAGATGACCACCGAGGAGCGGGCAAGATACGTGGCCATGAATGCGGATGCGCCGGATCTGAATGCACCAACCGCGTCCTCAGCAGACGAAACCGCTGACGATTCTCCGGAGCAAAACTCCGAAACCGCTGAAAAAGAGCCAGTAAGCGGTCTCGCGGCCCCGGTTCGAACTGAAAACCGCGCCCCAATGGAGCTCCCGAATGTATCCAACCAGGACGCGAAACCGGGAGGCTCGGAATCGCCGAGCTCGAAGGCGCATGACGCGGGTCAGACTCAAAATCTGACTACGTTCTCGGCCCGGGTGGAAGAGGTGACCGTCGATGCCGTGGTAACGGACTCCAAGGAACACCCGGTTAAAGGCCTGTCGAAAGACGATTTCCAGCTAGAAGAAAACGGAATGCCGCAGCAACTTGCTTCTTTCCGCGAATACGGCAATAGCGCCGTCGAGCCTTCAAGCCCCGTGACAAGCGCTCCGCTACCACCGAACGTCTTCAACAACAACGACAATACAACGGCAGATCAACCCATGGTTGTTATTCTGCTGGACTTCCTCAACACCGAAGTGGCGGATCAGCAGGACGCCATTCAACACCTCGCGAAGTTTATGCGAACCAAGCCGGAAGGAACGAAATTCGCTCTCTTTCTCCTGACCGAACGCCTGGAAATGCTGCAAGGCTTCACGGCGGATGAGAATCTTCTTCTCGCTACTCTTGGGAGCAAGAGCGCGCGGCCAAGGATTTCTTCCGAGCTCCAGAAGATGGATCTAGGAAGCATTCTCGAGGGCTACAAGGAGCAGGCCCAATTCAATCCCGACCTGGAGCACGATGTACAAAACTTCACAAATGAACAGGCGGACCTCAGTGCGATGCAACTGCACCGGCGCGCAATCATCACCACCGACGGCTTCGCCGCGCTGGCGCGCTATCTCAACGCGACCCCGGGAAGAAAGAGCCTGATCTGGCTGTCGGGATCCTTTCCCCTTTCGTTTGTCGCCAATGAGAATCAAAACGTCGATACCGCGAACCTGACGCCGGTCCAGAACACGTATTCCGACCTTGTTCGGAAGACCACCAATCTATTGGCGGAGTCGCACATCGCAGTGTACCCGGTGAACGCGCGCGGGTTGATGGTGGATGTTCTTCCTGGCATGGACGAGAATCCGAATCCCTCCGCGCCAGGGATGCCTGGATCCGGGGCTCCGGCGATTGCGCACGTATCGGCAGGGGGTACGAATCAGGCGAGCTCCATTGCGGCGCCGAGCGCCCTGGACCAGAGATTGGATGAACAGAGAAAGGACCGTCTCACGGCAAATGCGGCCATGGTTCAGATCGCGAGCGAGACCGGCGGGAAAGCATTCCAAAACACAAACGACCTGACGCAAGCGATGCAAATGGCGGCGGAACTGAGCTTGCACTACTACCTGCTCTCGTATTCGCCCAAAAAGCAGACGCACGACGGCGCTTTCAGGAGCATCAAAGTATTGCTCGACAAGAAGGGATACCACGTGGCGCACCGGCGTGGTTACTATGCCGTCGACCAGCAAACGGCGTCTGCTAAGTCGGACTTGAAAAATGCAATGAGTTCGGCCGCGATGGAGCAGGGACTACCGCACGCACGACAGATGATTTTCGCCGCTCGGGTTGTCCCCGTGGGCAAGCCACGCAAAACTGCGAACCCTGCTTCAGCAGGTAGACCGAAAGCGAAAGAACCCCTCATTGAATTGCAACGGTATTCCGTCGACTATGCGATTGCAGCTCCCGAACTGCGATTCGGGGCCAAGGGCGCGAACCATACCACGGATCTGGTCTTGATGGCGGTGGCATTCGGGGAGAAAGGCGCCGTGCTGAGCCAATATGCCTCGGAGGCGGCAACAACTTTGAACGCCGCCGCCTACAAGGACACGCAGATCGGCGGCCTACGCACGCATCAGGAATTTGAAGTGCCGGCAGCGGCGACATTCCTGCGACTCGGAATAGTGGATGTGTTGAGTGGGCACCTGGGAACGCTGGAACTGCCACTGCCTTTGACAGTTCCCCCGGAAGAGGTGAGGCTCGCGACGCGACACCTCCCGCCGGTAGAACCAAACTGATTGCCGGACACCAAAAAGGCGCTTACCTCCTATACAGGCCAGCCTTGGACATTGGAGGGGTTCCCACACTTGGGTTCACAAATGAAAACGACTGGAAGCTACCCATAAGAATCCGAATGGTTTGTGCGACTGAAGCACCACACTCAAGATTTATAAGCTGTTGATTCTACATGATATCGTCAGTTCGGGACCAAGGGGGCGGAGGTTCGAATCCTTTCTCCCCGACCATTCTTTCTCTGCAAGCGTCCCGAGTTCTCGTCTGGTCTACGCTCATTTTGACGTCGACGATGTCGTGATGGGTGATGAGCAGGAAGCGGGAACTTAACGGCCGGTTCGCCGTTGGCGGACTTTGTCGGAGAAGCGGCGGATCGCAAAGCTGACATTCGAGCCCGGTGCGAGCGTTGCGCTGGTGGCTCGTGCTCATGGGCTGGCCGCGAACCAGGTGTTCAAGTGGCGGCGAGCTTTCGAAAGCGGTTAGTTGTTTGATTCCGCGACAGGATCCACAGCTTTGCTTCCGGTCACCATCGCTGCTCCAAGTGAATATTGCCAGCCATGAAAGGCGGTTGTATGATCTAGCCACGAAACGAGTTTGATGGAAAATCTCCATTTGATCGGTGGTCATGCTTCTGGATCCCGCGGCCCAACACACTGAGGCGGAACGCGCCGAATTGGAGAGCGCAGTTGAAGCGCTGGCCAGGTGGCCACGATTGTCGCACCTGCTCCAGTACATGGGAGAGAGGCTTTTTTCTGGCGAACTCGACCAGATCAACGAATACAACATCGCAACCGAGGTCCTAGGGCGCTCCAAGACCGTATTCAACGCGGCGGAAGACGCGATCGCGAGGGTCGAAACTCACCGGCTCCGAAAGCGCCTGGCGACGTTCTACGAGACGGAGGGGAAAGATCATCCGATCCAGATCACTCTTCCGGCGGGAAGCTATGTTCCGGTTTTCGTCCCCAAGCCTGAACGAATACCCTTGCCTGCTTCGCCGGAGCACGCATCGGCAACTCCCGCTACCGCATTTGGACCCACGCGTCAAAACCGGGCCGAGCGACCGTTTCTCTGGCTTACCCGCCACTGGAAATACTCAATAGGCGGAGCTTGCCTTGTACTGGCGTCGTTGGGAGCTTATCTGTATTTTCATGTGGGAGCGTCCCGCATGCGGTCCACGCCCGGTAGCAGCCCGGCACCGGTGGGGGGATCGGTGCCTCGCCCGTCCGAAGAGTCGTCTGCCCCGATTCGGCTACTGGCGGGATACAGCGGTCCGCCCAGAACGGATAGCGCCGGTAGAATTTGGAATCCCGATCAATACTCCTTTGGCGGGGGCAGCTGGCAGCGCTCGCCCGGACCCATCGCCAGAACCTGTGATCCGTTTATTTTTGAACATTCGCGCACGGGCGACTTCTCTTACGCCATCCCTCTCAGGCCAGGTTCTTACGAATTGCATCTGTTCTTTTCGACGCCCACCGAAAATGTCTCCACGTTCAACGTGACCGTAAATGGCGAATACGTGCTGCAGGAATTCGACATTAACACGGACGCGATGGGGGCAAACATCGCCGACGAGCGTGTCTTCCGCGATATCTCTCCAGGGCAGGATGGATTTCTTCGAATTCAATTTTCCGGCGCCATGGCGCCACCTTCACTGAATGCCATTGAGATTCTTCCTTCCGCGCCCCGTACTCAACTTCCCATTCGTTTGATTATGCATTCCACCCCGCTGACTGACAGCGAGGGACGGTTCTGGAGTCCGGACAACTACTTCATGAACGGGCAGTTAGCCAATCAGACGCGTCTGCTCCTGGATACTCCTGATCCAGACCTCTTTGCCGGAGAGCGATTTGGGCATTTCACCTACGCGATTCCTGCGGATTCGCGCGGCACATACACACTTGTCCTCTATTTTGCCGAGCTCTACTTCGGCCCCGGAGCGTCGGGAAACGGAGGAGCAGGCAGCCGGGTATTCAAGGTCATCTGCAACGGGCAAACGCTACTGGACAACTTCGATATCTTCAGGGAAGCTGGGAGCCTGCATGAAATCACGAAAACCTTCCATCATCTGAAGCCCACAGCGCAAGGGAAGCTGAATCTTACCTTTGAACCCATCGCGAACAATGCGACCGTTTCCGGAATCGAAGTTCTGGACGAAGCCCAGTGAGGCGCCCCCTCCTTTCCCGCTAGTCGTTTCGGTGCGCCCGAGTGTCGTGCATTGCCCGCAGACGGAACTCGAAGGCCCCCGCTGACCCAGACGAGCAACAGATGAGCCGGCATGATGGATTCGCTAGCCGGCTACTCCGGCAGCAACCGATCCAGACAACTATCGAAATGCTCCTCTCCACCGATTGGTGGAGATCGGAGTAGAACTTTCGGACGTATCCATCTCCTTGCCATTCCGGGCCAATCGAACTCTATGTAACAAGTACTTTCAGTCTCGTACATCACCTGTTTTCAATGACGTACAACCATTAAACGATTCCGTACAAGATTTAACTTGACTTGCGTCTTTTGCGCCGCGCAGCATTGGCGTCAATTCATCACACTGAAATGCTGCGGCACGAAGAGCTACGGCGGGGATAAAGAGACAAGGGCAGACTGCGTAAACGTTAATGCAGCGGTTGGATCCACCCCCCTCCGGAGAAGAAGCGCCAGGCACACTACACCAAGGGATTCATGGGAGCTTGTGAACAATGGAGAAAACGATGATTCCTGTTTGTCACTCAAGGATGGCCAGAGGCTTTCTGGCGGGTTACCGGGCCTGTCTGATTGCCGCCGCGTTTGGGCTAATGCTGCTAGGGTCTTCAGCAGCATTCGCACAATCAATCTTCGCAAGTCTATCCGGCACCGTAACGGACTCCAACGGAGCCGTGATCCCCGGCGCCAAGGTTCAAGTGCAAAACGATGCCACCAAGATCACCCAGCAATTGGTCACCAACAACGTTGGTTACTTCTCGGCGACCCAGTTGCCGATTGGGACCTACAACGTCTCGGTCGAGGCCAATGGCTTCGAGAGATGGGATGGTGCGGGAATCGTCCTGAACGCCTCGGACGTCAGGACCCTCACCATTTCCCTCAAGGTCGGCGCCGAATCCATCACGGTCGAGGTCAGCGCCAGCGCCGGCCAGATCGACATCATGGACTCCGGGGCGAAGAACGAAACCATCACCGCCGAAGACCTGGAGAAACAGCCCCTGATCGGCCGCAACGCCACCGAGATCCTCCGGATCATCCCCGGCGCCGCTCAGATCACACAAGGCGGCACCAACCGGCCGGCTTCCGACGGCCAGATTATTGGTATTAACGGTTTCACGGTGAACGGCAGCGCCGGCGGCATGGCGGCCGTGAGCATCAATGGACAGTCTGGCACGGGACTCTCGATCAACCAGGACGGTCAGAACGTCGAGGATCCGGGCGCGCCTGGCTCCGCCACGCCGGTCAATCCCAACCCTGATATGATCTCCGAGATCCAGATTATGACCTCGAACTACGGGGCCGACAACGCCAAGGGCCCGGTGGTGATCAACACCCTCAGCAAATCGGGCGGTTCGTCGTTCCACGGCGATGGCCACTTCTTTGCCCGCAACGCGGCTCTGAACGCGGAGGAATCCAACAACAAGCTGCAAGAGGTTCTGAACGGCTTCAACAAGGGCTATCTCGCGATTCCGAACCATTTCTACTACCCCGGATTTACCGTGGGCGGCCCGGTGATCATCCCGCACACCCGTTTCAACTCCAGCAGCAAGACCAAGTTCTTCTTCCACGAGGCCTTCGAGGACTACCGGCAGTTGATCGACGGCGGTATCAACGACGCTTTTGTGCCGACCGCGAATATGATCAAAACCGGCGACTTCAGTCCTATGAACAACTGGGGCAGTCCTGCCTGGGGCGGGGCCACTCAACCGGATTACACAATTGCCGGACGGTACGGAGTCACGAGCGTTCCGCAGCAGCCGACCGATACCGCACTGCTCGCCGAGCGCCCTGGATGCACCATTACCAACGGCACCATGAACGCAGCTTGCATCGATAAAAATGCGCAGTTGTGGCTGCAGGACAGCCTCCCGGCGGCGAACCTCTCCGTTCCGAATTCGTCCGGGTGGAACTACGTCACGCCGGTGCAGGAGTCTCAGAACTCCACGCAAAACATGGCGAAACTTGACATGAACTTCAGCGAAAACACCAAGGCCTACATAAGCTGGAGCCGGCAGCGGGAATCGGCCATCGAGCCCCTGGGCTTGTGGCAGGGTTCGGGAAATTGGGTGATCCCCGCCCCTAGCCAGGACCTCAGCGCCAACACTTCCGATCTCTACACGCTCAACTTCCTGCACATCTTTTCGCCGTCTTTGACGGTGGAAGGCCGCGTCGGCTACTCCCACATGGATATGCCGGGCGCGCCTCAGTCTCCCAACAAGGTTCTCCGCAGCCAGATGAACTTCCCGTTGAAGGGCGTCTACGGCAACCCGAATGCGCCGATTGCCACCAGTTGGAGCGGCTCGATTCCGAATATCGGCGATATCGGACACGACTATCACCCGACCTTCTACGCCGAGAAGGGAATCCCAAGCACAGGAGCCGACCTTACCAAGGTCTACAGAACCCATACCATGAAGTTCGGATTCCTCTGGGAGACCATCTACAACGCGCAGGACGCCTGGAGCCAGTACCAGGGCGTCTTCGGATACGGCTTCTGGAGCCGGACGTACACGCAAAACAACTATGCCGACATCCTGATGGGCGCCAGCCAGGGCTATTACGAGCAGGCGCTTCCGCCGGTCGCGCACATGGCGCAGAAGTCAACGTCCTTCTATGCCACCGATCACTGGAAACTGACCAGTCGCGTGACCCTCGATTACGGCCTGCGTTTCGAGCACTTTGGCTCGCCGTTCGTCGACAACCAATATGGAATCGCTGTCTTTGACCCGTCGAAGTATGGTGCGCAGGCCTCGGCCGGCACCCAGAACCCGGGTGTTTCGTGGCACAGCATCAACTCCGGCACTCCCATCTCCGGCGCAACCGAAAGCTTCCTGGATTACTCGCCTCGCATCGGCGCCTCCATCGACGTCTACGGCGACGGCAAGACCGTCGTGCGTGGCGGCTGGGGAATGTACCGCTACGCGGTCAACCTGCAGGACGACCATTTGGGCGGAGCCAACACCGCGCTCGGGTCGGTCGGCTGGAACGCTCCGGGCGTTGCCACAACCTGGGAAGACGTCGATCTGTTCAAAAATACCGGCACTGCATCCAGCCCCACGTGCGCGGCCGCTCTAACTGGCGGAATCGACGCGACGAAAACAGGCGACTGCGCGCCCGCCGTCGTTTTTGGCGTCGTGACGAACATGGCCAACAGCAGCAACGGCTACCTGGACGCGAGGGACCATGATCAGCCGTACACCGTTACCTACAGCCTCAACATCGACCAGGAGTTTCCGGGCAAGTTCATGGCCGAATTCTCGTACGTCGGCAACAACTCCGCCAAGGGCCAAGGTGGCATCAACATGAATTCGGTACCGATCGGAGCCATGACCGCCGCCACGGTGGATGCGAAATGTTCGGATCTTGATACGGGCATCGTGAATCCGGAAAACACGCGCCTCAACGATTCACAGTGCCAGCAGCGGTTCCGTCCTTACCCCTATTACCAGGGCATCAACGTGAACGAGAGCGACCAGATTTCCCAGTATGATTCTCTTCAGGCCAAGCTGACGCACAGCTCCACCTGGGCCACGCTCAACTTCAACTACGCGTGGTCCAAGAACCTTGGAAACCCGACAACCTCGGGCGGCTTCAAGGACTGGGGCGAGAGCGAGTACTGGACGATTCTCAACATCAACCGAAAGCATGTCTTCAACGCGTCTTACGTCTTTTCAACGCCGAAGTGGCACCTCGGCAACCGGCTACTGAGCGGCGCCGTCAACGGCTACCAACTCTCCGGAATCACCCAGCTCCAGTCCGGCGCGCAGTTGTCCGCGGCGGCTAACAACTATTACTACAACCTCCAGAACGGCCCGAACGGTGTCTATAGTGTCGGTACGCCGGATGTCACGGTGGCTCCGGTCATCACTTGCGATCCGGCCGCAGGATTGCAGAAACACCAGTTTGCCAACCCAAAATGCTTCGCTTACCCGCAGCAAGGCACGGGGATTGGCAATACACGTATCCCTGGCCTCCACGGTCCCATGTACTGGAACAGCGATCTGGCGGCGGAAAAGAGCTTCGCGATTACCGAGCACCAGAATCTGAAGCTCCGCTTTACCGCGAAAGACTTCCTGAACCACGATCTGCTGTCGTTCAATTCGGGAGATCCCAACCTCACGCTGAGTTTCGATACCACAGCTTCGCATACGCTGACCAACGCTACGAGCCAGAACGGCGCACCTTGCCCCGGCCCATCTTGCGATGTGTTCGGCTATGCGACTACCAACTTCGGCCATCGCATTCTGGAGCTGTCGGCCAAGTACGAATTCTAACCCTCAAATAAATGGCTGGGGCGGTCTATCAGGCCGCCCCAGCTATGATTATTTTATGCGGCCTCTATTTTCCGTTCTTGCAATCAGCTTCTCTCTGGCCGCTTCCGCTGCGACGGTTCCAGACCACTTCGAGACAATTGCCAAGCAAGCCGAAACCGCCCGCTCCCAGGAACGCGTGCCGGAGGCGATACGCCTGTACCGCGAGGGGACGAAGCTGCGGCCGTCGTGGGCAGACGGATGGTGGTATCTGGGCAGCCTGCTCTACGACCAGGATCGCTTTCCCGAAGCCACTGCCGCTTTCCAGCACCTTTTCGTCAATACCTCCCACCGCGGCCCGGCACATGCCTTTCTCGGCCTCTGCGACTACGAAACCGGCAAGTACGACGACGCGCTGGCACAATTTCGCGCGTGGGCCGGCGCGGGCTGGGCGGGGACTCGCGAGCTTCGCGATGTCGCCATGTACCATTTTGCGCTCCTGCTGACACGCGACGGCAAGTTTGTCGAGTCGCTCTACCTGATTGCTCCGCTGGCGCAGCGTCTCGGCGATAATCCGGAACTCGTTGAGGCGATGGGATTGGCGTCGTTGCGCATGACCTATCTTCCCGAGAACTACCCTCCCGAACTGCGCGAGCGCATCTGGCTCGCAGGGAAGGCCGCACTCTATGCGGCGCAATCTCCCAAGGACTTCGAGCGCGCGGATGAGTTCGCTGAAAGGCTGGAATCGCGCTACGGGACGCAGCCCGAGATACATTACTTTCGGGGCACGCTTTACGGCTTCGAGGGGAAAGATGCGGAAGCCGGGCGCGAATACCGCGAAGAACTCAAGATCTCGCCGGAGCATGCGCCTTCTTTGGTTGCGCTGGCTGGGTTCGATTTGGAGAAGAGCGATCTCGCCGAGGCCGGCGCGTTGGCGCGGCGGGCGGTCGCCGCTGATTCCAACAACGCAGAGGCCCATCATCTGCTCGGGCGTGTTTTGCTTGAGACTGGGGATCTGCGCGCGAGCGTGAGCGAGCTGGAGACTGCGAAACAACTTGCCCCGGACAGCCCCCTCGTCCGATCGCATTTGGCGATGGTCTACACGAAACTGGGCCGAACGCAGGAAGCCAAGGTCGAGGCCGCCGCCTTTCTCGCTTTGAAGAGCAAGGAAGAGGTGATGGCGTCGCCTGAAGAGAAACTCGGTGTAACGCTGGAGAAGGCCCATTGATTCGCAAGCTGCTCCTTTTCGCTTTTCTTGCCGCATGTGCCTTTCGCGCCCCAATCGTCGCAGCCCAAGCAGCTCCCGCGGCGTCCAAGCCGAACTTGGATCAATTGCTCCAGGCCGCCGGGAAGGCGCGCGACGAGAACCGCGATGACGAGGCCATCCGCTTGTACCGGCGTGCAGTGGCGGAACAGCCCGAGTCGGAACAGGGATTGTGGTATCTCGGGACGTTACTCTACGAAGAGCAGCAATATGCCGAGGCGCGCGATGTGCTGCGGCAATTCGTGACGCTTCGTCCCGATGCGGGTCCGGCATGGGCTCTGCTCGGGCTCTGCGAGTTTCAATTGCGGGCGTACCCGCGCGCCCTGGACCACCTGCAGCGCGCCATGGCGCAGGGCATGGGAGACCGCAAAGAGTTGATCCAGTCGGTCTTCTACAACGTCGTGGTCTTGCTCACCCGCTTCGAGCGGTACGACGAGAGCATCGATATGCTCCAGAGGATGCTCGCGAACGGCGCGGCGAACCCTGCGCTTGCGGAGCCTGCCGGGCTTGCCGGTTTGCGCTTGCCTCTTCTGCCTTCAGAGGTACCGCCGGACCGCCGCGAACTGGTGCATCTTGCAGGCCGGGCCGTGCTGGACATGCAAACGCAGCATTACGAAGACGCCGAATCGGAATTCAAGCAGCTCGTAACAAACTATTCGAACGAGCCTGGCGTTCATTACCTCTATGGCGCCTATCTCATGCAATTGCATCCGAATGAAAGCGTGGCCGAGTTCGAGCGCGAGATGGAGATCTCGCCCTCCCATGTGCTCGCCCGGGTTCGTCTTGCGGAGCAACTGATCGCGCAGCGCGATTTCGATCGCGCTTTGACGCTCGTCCAGCAAGCGATCAAGCTTGACCCCAAACGCGCCTCGGCTCATATGATTGCCGGAGAGGCATTGCTGGCCAAGGGCAACGCCGGCGACGGCATCAAGGAGCTGGAATCCGCGCGCGACATCGATTCCACAGTCGTCAGGGCGCATTGGGATTTGCTTCGCGCCTATATCGCGGCGGGGCGGAAAGAAGATGCGGATCGGGAGAAGAAGGCGATTGAAAAACTGAGTGACCGCAATTCGCAGGGCCGTCCGAGCGATGCGGGAGACAATCCGCACGATCAATCCGCGCCATAAAGGCCGCCGGTGAAGCTCCGGTTGCGAAACCGAAGATCTACAAAAAAATCGAGTTGGGCTTAGCCACCAAGGGAGAGTTTCTTGCAACAGATGTCTAAAGGTACGGCGAGGATTGCGTCTGTGGCTTCGTCGATGGTCACGCGGCGCGATTTTGTTTATTTATGCTCGGGCGCGTACAGTGGCTTCCTACTCGGTCTTACAGGAGCGTTTTCCCAGGAGCGCCCCTCGTCGCCCATCCATTTTTCGCCGCGTCCCATCGCTTTCACGCTCGACAGCTGCGAGACCCCGCAGCGGCACGCGCCGGAGACCATGGCCGGCGGTGTGGCTGTCTTCGACTACGACCGCGACGGCAAACCGGACATCTTCTTCACCAACGGCGCTGACATCAACACCCTCAAGAAGGATTCGCCGAAGTACTGGAATCGCCTCTTTCATAACAATGGCGACGGAACATTCACCGACGTTACAGAAAGAGCGGGTCTCAAGGGTACCGGGTTCGATGTAGGTGTGGCCATCGGCGACTACGACAACGACGGTTACGGCGACATCTTCGTGGCCGGCGTCTACCGGAACACGCTATACCACAACAACGGCGATGGCACGTTCACCGACGTGACTGAAAAGGCAGGCCTCGCGCACCCCGACAAACAATATGGGCCGCTCTGGTCTGTGGCCGCCGCATGGGTCGACATCAATAACGATGGGCTGCTCGATTTGTTCGTCGTGAATTATATCTCTTGGGATGGCACGAAGGAGCCCGATTGCGAATACAACGGGAAGCCCGAGTATTGCCATCCGAAGTTCTATAAGGCGACGCCCAGCCAGCTCTTCCTGAACAACGGCAACGGCACGTTTACCGACATCTCGGAACAAGCCGGGATCCGGGCACATCCTGGCAAGGGCATGTCGGTCGCGATCGCCGATTACGACAACGACGGCCTGCCCGACATCTTTGTCACCAACGACAAACTCTTCAACTTCCTTTATCACAACAAAGGCCATAGCAAATTCGAGGAGGTTGGCTTCGAACTCGGAGTCGCTCTGCCCGAACACGGAAACCTGATATCCGGGATGGGGTGCGACTTCCGTGATTTGAACAACGACGGCTATCCGGATATCGCCATGGCGGCGCTTCAAAACGAAACCTTCCCCATTTATCAGAACGTCTCGGGGACTTCGTTTGAGGAGGTCACGGCGCGCAGCGGCATGACTTTACTCAGCAATCCCATGGCGGGATACAGCGTGAACATTGCCGATTTTGACAATGGCGGTTGGAAGGACATCTTCGTCAGCCGCGGAGACGTGGCTTCTCCCAACATGGCGGACCGCCAGCACGTGGACCAGCCCAATACCGTGTTTCGCAACCTGCAGGGGAAATGGGCCGCCCTCACCGAGGAAGCCGGCTTCACCGCGCTGCCCCCGCGCAGGCATCGCGGCGCCGCTGTGGCGGACTTCAATGGCGATGGCAAGCTCGATCTTGTTGTTACTGCGCTCAGCGCTCCGGCCGAGATCTGGATCAACGACAGCCCTGGCAATCATCACTGGCTTGAGCTTGCGCTTCAGGGAACCAAAAGCAATCGGGATGGCATTGGCGCCCGCATCAAGCTGACGGCGGGGGGCAATGTGCAATTCAATCACATGACGACTTCCAGCGGGTATGCATCCTCGAGCGCTGTGCCGGTTCACTTCGGCCTGGGGGAAGCGCGTGTCGCCGACGAAATCGAGATTCGCTGGCCCTCGGGAACAGTGCAGACGCTCAAGAACGTAGCCGCCGATCAGGTATTGCAGGTGAAAGAGCCTCATTAGGGCTGCGACGGTTTTGAATGCGCAACCAGTCATAGCTCGACAAGCAATAGGATGCACACACGCAATAACCGAATTCTGCTGGAAGATGTCCAATACTTAACCTCACCGGAATGCCTACAGGAGCAAGATTCCATGATGGCGCTCTATTTTCATACGTGCTCGATGCAGAAACTCCCGATCAGCAATCACCTCAATCTTCGCGAAAAGAAAGAGACTGTGCAATGGCAATGCTCAAGGCTCTGCACTTGGCTCATCATGAGCGCTCTTCTAAGTGCTCTTGCCTCGGCAGGTGTTCTGGCTGCTCAAGAGCCGCAGCCGAGGCGGAGCACCGCGCAGGATTCCGGAATTGTCCTTCGGCAGACGGTGCGGCGCGTGCGGGTGGATGTGGTGGTTACCGATGCGAAGGGACAGTTGGTTGCGGGTTTGCCGGCCTCCGATTTTCATGTTGTAGAAGATGGCAAGCCGCAGTCGATTCGCCAGTTCGAGTGGCACAGCGAGGAGAACGCGCAGCCTGCGCTTCCGAAGCGTCCGCCGCTGCCTCCGCATACGTTCATGAACCTGCCGACGGCGCCGGAACACGGCCCACTGATGGTTCTGCTCTTCGACGCTCTCAACACTCCCCTGGAAGACCAACTCAATGCGCGCGCGCAGATGCTGGAGTTTCTGAAGAAGAGCAGCGGGCGGCGCATCGCCATCTTTTATCTCGGCGACCGGCTTCGTATTCTGCAAGGCTTCACTTCGGATACGGATTTGCTGGCAAGCGCGGCGACTCGTACCGGCACGGCTTCATTGAGGGGCTATCAGGCTGAATTAGCAGGCTACCCGGCGACCCCACCAGCCAGCCTTGGGCCTTCAGATAGAAAACTGCCTGCGGAGCAGCGCATGGAAGAGGTGGAAGAGAACGCAAGGCTGGCCTTTGCGAGCCGGTTGCTGAAGGAAGACGTCGAGACGACGCTTGACGCCTTGGTGGAAATCGGCCGCTTTTTGTCAGGTCTCCCCGGCCGCAAGAATCTGATTTGGTATTCGGGCTCGTTTCCCGCCGGTATCATGCCCGACCCGGCCAAGGCATACCTATCATCCCAGCCCGGCAGTCGCAGTCTGGCGCGCGACGACTCGGCCCACAGCTACACCGAGCGCATGAAGGACGCCACCAATTTGCTGAATGCGGCCGAGGTTTCGATCTATCCCATCGATGCGCGCGGGCTGCTGACGGACTACCCTTTCGAACAAAAGTCTCTCGAATTCGCGACCATGAACTTGATCGGCGAACAGACAGGCGGACGGGCTTTCTATAACACCAACGGGCTGAAGGAGGCCTTGGAAAAGGCAGCGGACGAGGGCAGTTCTTACTATTCGCTTGTCTATGCGCCGACCAACATGAAATTCGATGGATCGTTGCGGCACATCTCGGTGCACCTCGGGCAAGGACACTACAATCTTGCCTATCGAAGGAGCTATTTTGCCGGAGATGTGGATGCGGGTAACCGGCAGGCCGCGGCGGATGAAGAGAAGGCTCCTGCTGAATCATTGGCAACTGCAAGTCAGTTTGCTGCGCCGCTTTCCCATCAGCTCGTCTTCGCGGCTCAGGTGGATGCAATCGGGTCGCCTGCGCCGGCAACTGCGGCGCAGATGGCTGCGCTTGCTCCCTATCAGGAACAAGCGGCCAAGGCCGAACACAGGAAGTTCGATCCGCCGGCAACCCCGGTTTCAATGCAGCAGTACGTGATTCAGTATGGGTTGCTGGCCAAGCAACTGGATCTTCCCAGGTCTGCAAACGGCGATTACCATTCGGATCTTTCGATGGCGGCGTTGGCTTTCAATGAAGACGGCGAGACTTTGTGGGGCACAGAAACGCGGCTCAAAGATGACATTCCGCCTGCGAAGATCGACAACCTTCGCAAGGATGGTTTTCAGGCGGCGCAGACGTTTTTTGTGCCGGTGGATACGGCAGTTCTCCGCTTCGTGGTTCGGGACGTACACAGCGGACGGATTGGATCGATGGAGGTGCGCTTGCCATTGCCGCCGAACCAGCAGAAGGGCGCAGAGGCGCACTGATTGTTAGCCGCACTTCAAGATGATTGTGCGCCCGATTGATTCACGGACCAACTTCGGGTTGCGGCCCCTTGGTCCGTGCTTTTTCGTTCAGTTCCACCACGATCTGCCGCTCCCGCTCGCTGTCCTGGGTTTGATGGAGGCGCGCATAGACCAGGGCAAGTTGCAGGTGCGCCTCCACGAAATCGGGCCATTGCTTTACGAGCTTCTCAAGACCGGCCTTGGCTTCCTCCAGATGTCCGGTAGCCGCGTCCAGTGCGAAGATCTGAAACTGCGCCGCGGCCGAGTCGGGGCGCAGCGTGAGCGCATGTTTCAGATACGGTTCCGCGCCCGCCAAGTCGCCGTCGTGCCGCAGCACCCCTCCCAGACGCAGGCAGGCATTGAAGTCATTGGGGTCGGCTTCGAGCGCGTGCCGAAGTGCGGCCTTGGCTTCTTCGTTCGCTCCATCGCCAATCAGGGCTCGCCCATACAGGGTCCACGCTCCGGGAAGGTCAGGATTCATGTCCAAAGCCTTCTTGAGCGTCGCCGCCGCCGTTTTGTAGTTTCCCGCGGCGAACTGCGCTGCGCCCACCAACACGTTGGCCACCGCGGGATTCCCATTCCGCATGATGCGGTCGATCACGACCGCGCCTTTCTGCGTTTGCCCATCCTGAATCAGCGCGGTGCCCAGGATGTATTCGAGCGCGGGCTCATCCGGATGAGCTTCGTAGGCGGGTTCCACCAGTGCGATCGCATCCTTCAATCTCCCCAGCCGCAAATCGCAATCCGCCAGCAAGTAGAATGCCTGCTGATTGGCCGGCTGGAGTTTGAGCAGCTCATCGAATTCCTCGCGCGCCTTACTGAAATCACCCTGCTTGTACAACGCAAGCCCAAGATTCAGAAGTGCGGTCTCGTTCCGTGGGTCGCTCGAAAGCACTTTGCGATACTGCTGCATGGCTTCGTGGTAGCGCCCTTGCTGCGCCAGAGCCGCGCCCATATTGATGTGGGCAGCGATGGAATCGGGAGTCTTTTGCAGCAACTCCTCATAGAGCTTGATGGCCTGCGCCGTGTTCCCCGCGTCGAGCGCTTGGCCTGCCTGGTCATAGAGAGCCTGGGGCGATTCTTCCTGACAGTTGAGGTGCACGAGGCCGAGGAATGCGACCGCAATTGCCGCCATCGCGATCAGCGCACGACTTTGTTGTGTGACTTGCATTTCGAATCCCAATTATAGATGAGCATTGTCTTGTGCTTCCGCCTGCGACTGGTTACTTCGAGGGAGGTGGCAGAGGCATCAGCTTCCGCAATCCTTGCTCTTCATTGATCTCGTAGATGGCGTCTGCCGGGACATTGAGAAATTCCTGCTTCAGTCCGCTCGGCCAGCGCACCTCGATCTTGTTCATCGTTGCTTCCTGGGACAGGCCGAAGTGCAGCCGTGTGTCGTTGCTTGAGTTGTACCCGCCCCCGCCGTGGACCTCGTCTACCTTCTCCATCGCTCCCGCAAAGACTGTGACGCGCGCACCGATGCCCATTCGGTTGCTTTTCGTTCCCACAAGGCGAAACAGCACGCGATGGTTCGAGTTATGCGTCTCGTTGATGAAGAGAGAGGGCGGACCGCCGGCATTAAACACCACGAAGTCCAGATTGCCATCGTTGTTGATGTCGCCAAAGGCCGTTCCCCGCCGCGATTCGGGCGGCCCGTTGTTGAGGCCGGCCTGGTTGGCGATGTCTTCGAATTTCCGGCCGTCGATATTGCGGAAGAGCTGGAGAGGCTCGCGGTACTTGACTTCGGTTTCGAGTTTGTCCATCAGCGAAGAAAAATTACCGTTGGCGATCAGGATGTCGGGCCAGCCGCTGTTATCGAAGTCGCCGAAGCCCACACCCCACTTCACGGGCGCCAGCGTTGGTTGCACCAGGCCAGATTCGGCGGCGACATCGGTAAAAACGGTCTCGTCGTTGCGATATAGGCTCACTGGCTGGCGGCTATACCGGGTTGTTACCAGGTCGAGCCTGCCGTCGCGATTGAAATCGCCGAAGTCGGCGGCCATGTTGCCATAGATCTCCCCGTGCGCTCCGGTGGCGGTGCCGGAGAGGATTCCATTCTCAGTAAAAGTGCCGTCCCCGTTGTTGTGGTAGAGATAGTTGGGGCCGCCATCGTTGGTGACATAGAGATCGGGCCAGCCGTCGTTATCGTAGTCTCCCCAGACGACTCCCATGCCATGCAGCTTGCGAGGATTGCTCACCGCAGCCTTTTCCGAGACATCTTCGAAGGTTCCGTCGCCGCGATTGCGGAAGAGAAGGTCGCTTTCGCCTTCCATTTCATCGGGCATTTGGAGTATGACCGACCGGTAACCGTCCACATGAGGATCGGGAGGAGGAAGGTGATGAAGGTCCGTATCCACGTAGCGGGCAACAAACAGATCGAGGTGGCCGTCGCGGTCGTAATCGGCCCAGGCAGCTCCGGTGCTGAAGCCGCCCGCTTTGACGCCTGCTCGTTGAGTGACATCCTCGAACTTGCATCCTCCCAGGTTGTGGTACAGGACGTTGTGCCCATAGCCGGTCACGTAGAGGTCCGGCAGGCCATCGTTGTCATAGTCGCCAACCGCGATCCCCATTCCCCATCCGCGGGTGGTGAGTCCCGCAGCCTTGGTGATGTCGGTGAAATGGAGATTGCCGCCACTTCCATCCTGGTGGTACAGCGTGATCATCGTGTCGCCGCCTGCCAGAAAGCGGTCGATGGTGGAATCGTTCACAACCGCAATGTCAAGCCGTCCGTCGTTGTCGCAATCGAAGAGTGCGATTCCGCCCCCTCCCATTGTCTCAACGATGTATCGCCGTTCGGAAATTGAGTGGGGAACAGTATTCAATCCAGCCTGGACGCTCACCTCGCGAAAGCTCATCGGTGGCGCAGAAGACACTGGCAATCGTGCCGCCGAGGACGCCTGACCGGATGAAGCCTGTGCCGGCGTGATCGAGTGCGGAGCGCCTTGAGCCGAAAGTAGGGGCGAAAGAACCGACGCGATCAAGCATGCAAGTCTCCCCATGCGATCCAGATGGATTTTCGCTAGGCGTATCACAGTGCAATTGTAAGTAAGCTTTGAACAGCTGGCCATGTTTTCGTACAAGAGATCAGAAGCGCCCGGATCTGTCTTTGCCGAAGCGGAAGTATTCTTTCGGGGAACGTGCGGCACAGTAGCCGGCCAATGAAAGTGACGGTTCTTCGGAGATGGGCAGTCTCCAGCAGCAACAACTCATTCAAACTGGGAGTTCCCCGGCTCAGCCGGAGAAGCTGCAGAACATGGAGAGTTCCATGAGCCTTCCACTTGCTGTTGTCTCGGAGGTTACCGCGTCACTGCAGCGTCTCCCTGACCGAGTCCGGTCACATTCGGATTGAAGGTGCCCGGAACTACTTTCGCCAGCTTCGATTCTTCGATCATGCTGAGTGCGCTGCCATTTGTGAGGACCGGGACCATGAGATTAAACGCCACCTCGATCGCGGCTTCATGTAACAAGTACTATGTAGTGCGTACGCCGCCTGTTTTCAACAACGTACAGGACTTTCAAGGCCCGTACAAGATAGAACTTCACTGCCGCACCTTCTCGATGGAGGATTCGTGATGGTTCATTTTTACTGGATTGGTACTGCACGAAAAGTACTAGCGAGGGGCAGCAAGAAGGGAATGATCATCAACCGTGCATACGAGGGGGCTTTGGTAGCACAGGAAGCAAATCTGAGCCATTCAAGCGTCGGACCACAGCTGAGAGAGCTGCGCCTTTGTCAATTGCAACTTCGTGAGAAATGACCTGAGACGGTGTTCTTTTTTGCCTGTTCCGGATCATCAATTCACCAAGAAGGCTTCAAAGAGTGTCTGTATGAATCAGTTAGCAAGCCAAGTCCTCTTTTTTCCCCTTTTCGCGATTGTTTTTTCAATCGAGGCTTGCGGTGGAGGCAGCAACAGCGGCGGAAGCGGAGTGGGAAGTACACTCACCACACCTACGGTGACCGTCACGCCAGCAGCTTCCAGCATCAAGGCGGCGCAGACTCTTGCCGTCACCATTATCGTCTCCGGCTCCAGCGGCGCGCCGACCGGATCGGTGACCCTCTCCAGCGGCAGTTACGCCTCGTCCGCTACCACGCTCAGCTCCGGTTCGGCGACGATCACGATTCCGGCAGGATCGCTGGCCGCAGGCTCCGACACCTTGACCGCCAAGTACACTCCGGACAGCGCCAGTTTCGCGGCGTACTTGAGCGGCAGCGGAACGGCCTCGGTGACCGTTACACAGCCTGCGACCGCGCCCACGGTGACCGTCACACCTGAAGAGACCACACATCCCTACGCGGAAAACCTGATTGTTACCGCCTCCGTAGCCGGTGGCAGCGGAACTCCAACCGGCAGCGTGATGCTCTCCAGCGGAAGCTTCACCTCCTCGGCCGTGACGCTGAACTCCGGCGCCGCGACCTTCTACGTGCAGCCCGGCTCGCTGGCAATCGGTGCTGATACAGTCACCGTTACCTACACGCCCGACTCCAGCAGTTCATCGACTTACGCCTCTTGCACGGGCACGGCTAACATCACCATGACCTCGCCCGGCAGCACCAACATTACCGTCACGATCAACACATTGGCCAATCGCCACCAGATCAGCCCGTACATCTACGGGATTAATACGCTGAACTCGAACGACATCACCAGCTTGTCACCGGGGCTCACGCGCTTTGGAGGTAATGAGACCTCCGACTACAACTGGAAGCTCTTCACTTACAACACGGGCGGCGATTGGTTCTTCGAAGACTTCAATCTCGGGAATTCAAACGGCATCTCCGTCGACTCAGTTGCAATGACGCGGTACGCCGTGAACGCCGGCAGTCAGATGCTCACCACCATGCCCATGCTCGGTTGGGTCGCCAAGGAACCGGAAAACGGCTCGAACCACAACTGGAGCTTCTCCGTTGCGACCTACGGCGCCCAGTGCGAGACCGATCCCGGCAATCCGGACGCGGGCAACGGCCAGAAACCGGACTGCCAGACGCCCGTGACCACCATTGCGTCGACGAATGCTTACTATCCGCTGGTCGACACCGCCGGCGATTGTGCCACAGGCAACTGCCTGTACCGCAACGAGTGGGCCGCGGCGCTCGCCACAGCTTTTGGTAACGAGACCTGCAATGTTCCCTATACGCAGATCACCAGTTGCCACTTCTACGACATGGACAACGAGCCCGAGATCTGGGATGGTTCGCACAGAGATATTCACCCCAACCACCCTGGGTACACCGAGTTGTCGAATCTCTTTGAGAAGGAAGGAACCGCGCTGAAAACCTGGGACCCGAGTGCGGTTCGTTTCGGCCCTATCACCTGCTGCTGGAGTTTCCTTTGGTCAGCGGGTCCCTCGGGAGACGACAAAAACGCCCACGCCGGCATCGACTATGTGCCCTGGTGGCTGAATCAGATCTATTGGCTCGACCAGATCAATGGCGCCCGTACCCTCGATGTCTTCGATGTTCATTCCTATGTCGGCGACAACGTTGACACAACTGGCTTCACCAACTCGCAACTTCGAGCCGCTGCGGGCAAGGTCTATCGCACCTATTGGGATCCGCTGTACGAAAACTCGGGGTCCGAAGCGGACTGGATCACCACAACTCAGCCCAATCGCGGCGTCGCCTTTCTCATTCCGCGTCTTAAGGCTTTGGTGAATGCCATCTATCCGGGAACGCCGCTCTCCTTCTCTGAGTGGGAGTCGTGGATGGCCCCTCAATCCGAGTGGGACTTCTCCACGGCTCTCTCCGACGCGGATGCCTTTGGCGTCATGGGCCGTGAGGGACTGAGCTTCTCCACGCGCTGGGGCGGACCATCGACGACCGACGGCACCACCAATCAGCCCCACCCCAACTACCAGTCCTTCAAGCTGTATACCAATTACGACGGGGCCAGGCACGGCTTTGGGACACTCTCGGTCTCGGACCAGAGCAGTAGCAATCCGGACCTGTTTACCAGCTACGCCGCGCTGGATGCAACCGGCACGAAGATGACGATCATGGTCCTGAACAAGGACCCGGGCAACACGGCAAATGTGACCTTCAACCTGAACGGCTTCAACGCTTCCACCTATACGGCGTACACGCTCGTCTCCACCGACCCCAGCTCGATTGCCACTGCGGCCTCGACCGCCTGGAGCGCGACGCAGAGCTTTGCGGCCAACAGCATCACGCTGCTGGTGGTCAGTGGGAAACAGCCCTCCAAGCCCGCCTCGGAGTGGTATTTGAATCCCGATGATCTGATGATTCCGGCCTCGGGCACAGGGATTCTGAATCCGAAGATCGTGAGCGGCACGACCCCCGTTACCCTGACCTCGGCCGTCTTCGATGCCTTTGAGGGCGCCACGGCGTGCGCTGGTTCGCTCACGTTGACCAACCCGGCCATCACCCCCACCACGCCGGCAACTATTACCGTCAACAGCGGCAGCACCACCGGCTTCTGCCACTACACCGTGACGGGCAACGACGGCACGTCCACGCAGACAGAGGGCGGCTGGATCGTCGTCGGCAAACCCGCCGCCTCACTCGCCGTTCAGTCGGGCAACAACCAATCGGGCAGCGCTGGAGCGGCTCTTGCGCAGTCACTCGCCGTTACGCTGTCCTCCGTCCCGTCCGGCTTCACGGCTGGTGGCGCGGGCATTCTATTCACCACTTCGGCAGGCACGCTCTCCACCGGCACGACCAGCGGAACCAGCGTGATTGCACAAACCAACGCATCGGGGATCGCTTCGGTCACTCTAATGCTGCCTTCGTCGAAGGGAGCTGTGACCGTCACCGCGCAGGACCAGTTTGCACTCGGCGGAGCTTCGGTGACCTTCACTGAAACCGCTAACTAAAAGGAAAGGCACATGGCTCGGTCGGATCATTGCAAGGGAAGTGCTACATCTATGCTCGGCTCGGTTTTACGACGGCTTTCGACCTTCGTCCTTTGCTCCGTTGCTGTAGCTTCAGTGCTGGCCGCACAATCGAGCCCGCTTCCAACTCGACACATGGTCGTCGATATCGACAATACTTCCGGTCCAATCGATCGATTCTATGATTTATCGGTCGGGTCCGATTATCCAGGCACGCTGATTCGCAACGACAGCCAGGCGCAACTCAAGGTGGCCGTCGACGAGCTTGGCTTTCGCTATATAAGGTTCCACGCGATTTTTCACGACGTTCTGGGAACAGTGCGGGCCGAGAACGGAGAGACTGTCTATGACTGGTCAAAAATCGATCAACTTTACGACGACTTATTGGCCAAGCATATCAAGCCGTTTGTTGAACTCGGCTTCACCCCGGAAGCGCTTGCCACCTCACGGAACAGCATCTTCTATTGGAATGGCAATACCTCACACCCCGATTCGGTAGGTTGGCACAACCTTGTGGGCGCTTTTATCCGCCATCTTGAACAGCGCTTTGGGAAAGACGAAGTGCGCACGTGGTACTTTGAGGTATGGAACGAACCGAACCTCTCGGGCTTTTGGGAGGGCGCTGATCAGAAAGCGTATTTCGAACTCTATGATCTGACCGCGAAGACGATCAAATCAATTGATCCGGAATTACGAGTCGGAGGTCCCGCCACAGCCGGAGCTGCCTGGGTTCCCGAATTCCTTGCCCACGTAAAGCAGAGTGGAGCCGGTGTTGATTTCATATCGACGCACACCTATGGGGTCCAGGGAGGATTCCTCGACGAGGAGGGAAAGAATGATACCAAACTTGATCCTTCTCCGGATGCAATCGTCGGTGATGTCAAGCGGACGCGTGAGCAGATCTCCGCGTCGGCTTTTCCTGACCTGCCGCTGTACTTTACGGAATGGAGCACCAGCTACACGCCGCGCGATTCTGTACATGACTCTTATATCAGCGCCCCCTACATCTTGACCAAGCTCAAAGCCTGTGAGGGACTGGCGCAGGGCATGAGTTACTGGGCATACACCGATCTATTCGAGGAGCCTGGTCCTCCGACAGCGCCGTTTCAGGGTGGTTTCGGGCTCCTGAATCCAGAAGGAATTCGCAAGCCGGCGTTCTTCGCTTATAAGTACCTTCACGCGCTCCAGGGAGACAGGGTCGTAACCAGCGATCCCCAGGCGATGCTGGCTACGAAGAATGGGAACTTCTCAGGTGTGATTTGGGACTTCGAGTATCCGGATCAGAAAGCGAGCAATCGATCCTTTTACACCAGGCTGATTCCCGCGCATACGGCGGCGCCCGTGCAGTTCGAGGTGACGCACCTCGTGCCGAATGCCGCTTACCACCTCTTGGTGCATCGCACCGGGTTTCACGCGAACGACGCCTATTCCTCATACATCGAGATGGGCTCTCCCAAGGAACTGAACGCTCCACAAATTGCTTACCTGAACGAGCTCACGCGCGATCTGCCGGAGACAGACAAGACTGTGCAAAGCGGGCCCACGGGCACGGTCGAGTTTACAATTCCGATTAACAGCAATGACATTGTGCTCGTGAAGTTGACGAGCAGTCGGCAGAGCAATTGAGAGATAGAGGAGCCGGTCCGTTGCGAGCGTAAGCGCCTATGCGTAAAAGAACCCATCCAGCGAGTCGCAAGAAATGTTGGCGTATGTCACTTAGGAAGTTTGTACTGCCTTTCATCCTCATAGGCAGGTTGGTCTCTGCGTCTGTAGCACAGGATTCTCCAGCGCATCCAAACTGGCCAGGTCCCGGACAGCTCTTCGTGGGGACTTGTTATCAGCCAATCGACCGCGCTCCCGAGGAGATCGACAACGATATCGCGATCATGAAGCGGGCGGGATTCAATGTCGTGCGCATAGGAGATCTTTCCTGGGATTCGTTTGAGCCGTCCCAAGGCAAGTTCGATTTTGGGTGGTGGGACAAGATTGTCTCCAAAATGCGCGAAAACGGAATCAGGGTGATTCTGGATATACCGGGTTCGCCGGCGCCAATCTGGCTGCACCGCACGTACCCAGGCGTGGATATTGTTGCGCAGGACGGGACGCGTCTTCCACCTGCGGAGCGCTATATGGATGACATCAGCGATCCGAATTACGCGCGCGAATTGAAGATCCTCGGCGAAGCGATGACGTTGCATTTCGCACATAATCCCGCAATCATAGCCATCGGCTACAACAATGAAATTGGCAACGGCTACATGTCGTACTCGGTGGCCGACAAAGAGCGATTCATCGCCTGGCTCAAGAAGAAGTACAGAACCATCGATGAACTCAACAAGGCCTGGGCGACGCAGCGGTGGTCCCGCCGGCTGAACAGCTTTGAAGATGTTGACCTGCCACTCGCAAATGGTCCTGGCCCTTCCGAACGCTATCTGGATCTCCACCGCTTCTGGTCTGACGTTACGGTTGATAGGCTGCAGGAACTCGATAGCATTCGTCGCCGCAACATGCCTGACACCCCTTCGATATCCAATCTCTGGGATACAGCGCCGAGACGCGGCTTCGACTATCTGAGGACCTACAAGTCTTATGTATCTTACGGCGCGGAAGGATTCTATCCCGGCGATCCGGTAAGTGGCGCTTTCGAAGCATTGATGACAAAAGGCGATTTGCCCATGCCCCACTGGTTTAATGAATTCACCGCAGGAGGCGGAGGCTGGTACGGCGAGCCGGGCCGCAGCCGCATGTATGCATATGTAGGTCTCATGACGGGCGCACAGGGCTTTCTTGCGTGGACATTCAACAGTCACCAGGGCGGAGAAGAGCAAGCTCTCTTCGGGTTGCTTAATCACGACAACACTCCCTCGTGGAAGGTGGACGAGTTTGCTCACATCGCTTCGGACTTCAAATTGCTATCGAAGTACGGATTCCCGCGCTATCCGCACCCGCAGGTTGCCATCGCGTATTCGTTCGACTCATTTATCGTCTCGCACCCGAACGGTCCGTCGAGTACGACACTGCAGTACTTCAAGACGCCGTATACCGAACAAGTGCGTGGCGCCTTCGCTCCGTTCTTTAACGCAAACATCGATGCAGCGGTGATCAACGTCGGCGCCGACACCCTGTCCCGCTACAAACTGGTCGTTGTGCCCGCTGATTACGTGATGGATGCGGCAAGCGCAAAGGCCATTCGCGAGTATGTGGATGCCGGCGGTGCGGTTTTAATGACCGCATACTCAGCAAAAGTCGATGAACACGGACAATGGTTCGATACACCGCTGCCGGGAAGATTGAGTGACGTTTTCGGGCTTCGTACGAACGAGTTCTACGAGCCGGCTAACCTGCCTGTATTTGAGCTGGAAGGCAAAACAGCGAAAGCGAGTATTCGCTTTTATGAAGTTCTGGAGCCGACAACCGCGCGTACCCTGGCAAGATTCTCAAACCTGCCCGGCAATCCACCCGCGGTCACTGTGAACAATTACGGCAAAGGACAGGCAATCTACCTGGCCGCGCCAGCCCAGCCGACGCTGATCGCGCCTATTGTTGAGAGCCTCTATGGAGCGCTGGGAATCAAGCCGGGGCCGGCAACTCCAGAGGGAGTCTACGCAAGGGTGGTGGATGGCCGCACGTTATACGTGAATACCACCGCGGAAGAGAAGGCCATCGCAGTCGGAATGAATGTCCATGGAGTTCTATCAAACAAGTCATACCAGGGCGAAATGAAGCTCGGGCCATATCAGGCGGACCTCGTGGAATAGAGTTGTCGCAATTTCCGGGAAATGTGCTTTTCGATCATCGAGTTATCGGGAGCAATTGATGAAGCAGGGTGAAAACAAAAAACCGGTTCTCTCCTTTCTTTTTGTTCTTGCCTTCGTCGTATTCAAAGCAGGCGCGCAAACAGATTACTGTAGGCTCGGACTTGACTACTACGGACGTAGTTACTGTACCCGTGACGGATGCCTTGCGAAGTTCGGCTTCCTTGTTGATGAGAGCAACCTGTGCAGCGTCAGCGTAGCGGCCAACAGCCTTGGACTTCTTCAACTTGCCTTCGTACCAGAACAGTTGGTAATTCTCGCCCTCGGAGAGGTTTATCAGCCTCTTGGGGGGCTTACGGTATCCTGTCTTGGACCTGATGTATAGTTTCCCGGTATGGTTTCCACGATTCGCCATGCTCGTCTTCTCCTTTTTTCAAATACCGAGAAGTTGGCGATTTCCGCGTTTCGCGCCTGAAAATAGTAACGGCAAGTAGTAACGAGTTGGTTATCTTCATTAGAATCAGGTGAGGGCTTATACTGTGCTCCTCTAACCCGGAGACTCACCGCCGGCGAATTGATCCGGCATTCGGGGGCGCGGAGACGGATTGACGGGCAGCTCCAAGCCAGGTCAATGAAGAATGAACAGCGATGCGGAATCTCGAACTCCCGCAGGGGGAGCGAGGAGCGGAGGCTGACCATGGAAGTGGAGTTCACCGCCAGGCAAGTCAAGATTTCAAAGGCGCTGCGGGCGCAGGCCGAACAGGGCATGGAACGGATAAGCCGGATACTGGGCAAGAGCGCGAACGCCAGCATCACGTTCAGCGCTCAGAGGCATGTGCAGATTGTCGAGTTGACGGTCCAGGGACGGGCGCAGAAGATTGCGGCCGCGGGCAAGGCCTCTACGCTGGATGCGGCGCTGCGGGAAGCCATGGAACACGCCGAGAACCAGGCGCGCCGTCACCGGGACCGGCGCATGGGGAGCAAGCGGCTTCCCAAGGAAGAGAAGGTGCTGACAGCGCCCCCGGTAGCCCGTCCCAAGTCGCGCGCCACTCAACCGCCGGGCGATGGCGGGGAACAGAAAACAGGCCGTGCCGCAACCAAGGCCCGCGCGTCCATCGCGGTTCACTCCTTTCCCGCGCGCGCGACGGTTGTGGAGCCCCACATCCTGAAAAACGGCGAGGCGATTGCCCTCAAGCCTTTGACCATTGAAGAGGCCGTGAAAGAAGCGGAGTTTCGCGACCGCGATCTGCTCATCTTTCGCACTAATTCAGGAGATATGTTTGTGCTTCATCGCCGTCGCGACGGGCAGATGGAGCTGGTGGAGATTCCCTAAAGCCCTCTCAAGTTCGACGACGGCGCCTTGCCGGCACAATCCCTGCGATGCTGCGCGGTAGGGTGTCTCGCCAGCCCAGCTTATCCCTTTCGAACTCGATAATCGCGGGGCGAGAGCGCTTGGGCGACTGCGTGCAAGTGGGACATGTTGTGGACTTTGGTTGCATCCCGTAACCGCTTTAGGGGATGGAAGCCGGGTTGTGCGCGGCCTACGATCTTGAGGTATGGCGGCGACAGCTTCGAAGAAGACAAAGGAGCCGGAATCCAAGCGAGCGCGAGTGGGAACTGCGAAGGTTCTCAGGGAGGCCACGGGGTTGAATCTTCCGGAAAACGCGGACTCCAGCAAGCAGCGGGAGATTCTGGACGCATTGCCGGTTCTGGTCTTCCTGGAGCGGGCGGGCAAGATCGTTTTTGCCAATGCCGAGGCGCGCCAGATGCTGG
>Ga0326727_10003008_pt1 | contig 55244 bp, 46 predicted proteins | sample MB2enrmetagenome_FD_207643 | JGI IMG/M metagenome (GOLD analysis project Ga0326727, IMG submission 207643) | Lab enriched peat soil microbial communities from McLean, Ithaca, NY, United States - MB29MY | ecosystem: Environmental > Terrestrial > Soil > Wetlands > Peat | place: USA: New York...
GAGCTTTCCCTGGCTCGTGGGGTGCGACATGCTGGGATAGGCGCCCGCAACCTTATTGCCCTTAGTCTCAAGGTAAAGACCGCAACCGGTTCCGCAGAATGTGCAGGTTGTGAGTCTCTGTGTCATGCATGCCTCCCACTTCGATGCTTGCTACTTAAATTTAAGGCTCGTTCAACACACAGCCACACCCACCAGACATTCAGCAAAATTTAATAAGATCAAAATGGCTGAAGCTTGGTGGGTGTGGGTTTCCCGAATTCAGAAAATATCTGTAAGGATATGCATTATTTATGTACTTATGTAACATGCATCCAAATTACGTGTCAAGGATTTTTTTCTTAAATTTTATTTTTTTTAATTCGGATGGGATAATTAATAATTTTAAACCATTGTTCTAAAATTCAACAAGGATATAAAGAAACAATGCTGTGAAAAACCAAGGATCAGACCCGGAACGCCTGCATTTCCAGGTGGAGAAGTTCCACCTGGTGCGCTAGGCTTGTCGCTGCTTCGTTCATGATGGCTGTGGTATCTAGGTTGACTTGGGTCGAATGTTGGATACCCTCAATAGCTGCGACGATCTGCTCGCTCCCACGGCTCTGTTCGTCGCAGGCACGCTTGATCTGCAGGATCATGCTGGTGATATTTGCCATGGATTGGGTGACCAGGGCGCCGACCTTGCGTTGCTCCAGAGTCGAACTCCGTACCTGGGAGGAGAGATCTTTCATCCGTTCCACCGCTGCAATAATCAGTTCGCTTCCCTGGGCCTGTTCCTGGCTCGCCTTGGCGAACTGCTCCACCAGGTCTGCCACTTGTACCATCGCTTCGCGAATTCTCTGGCTGCCTCTGGCCTGCTCCACTGTGGCCTGGGCGATCTCCGTCATCTGGCCACTGGCTTTTTGAGCCTCTGCGACGATTTTGTTGAGGGCCGCTCCAGCATCCGCCGACAACCCCTCGCCGTGTGCAATGCTTTTCTCGGCCTTGTTGATAGTTTCCACGGCGCGCCGAGTCCCCTCCTGGACCCCCTTGATCACCTGCCCAATCTCACGGGTGGAACAGCGCGTGCGCTCGGCAAGTTGTTTGATCTCATCGGCCACAACTGCGAAACCTTTGCCATGCTCACCAGCCTGGGCGGCAATAATGGCGGCGTTCAGGGCCAGAAGGTTTGTCTGTTCCGCAACTTCATCGATTACCGTGATAATCGCCCCGATATCACGCACCCTTTCAGAAAGGGTGGCAATTACCTCGGAAGTGATTTGTGCGGAATTACGAATTGCACCGATACCGGCGATGGTCGCGTCGACCGCCTCTTTCCCCCTTTCCGCATCCTGGCGCACCGCATCGGTAATACTGGCAGTATCTGTAGCATGCATCTCAACTTGTTTGATGGAGTCGTCCATCTCGCTCACCGACAAGGCTGTAGTGGTGGTGGCATCCAGAAGGGTTGATACTCCGCTGCTGACCTGCCGGATGGTGGCGGACATCTGGAATATGGAGGTGCTCACCTCTTCTACTGATTTTGAAAGATCTCCCATATTCTGCGCCACTTCGTCATTGCTGGCAGACATCTCCAAAATCGAAGAAGAGCTTTCCGTGGCAGATCTGGAGAGGTTGTCTACCCAGAGAGTGACCTCTTTCAGAGAAGCATTGATTTCATTAATTGCGGATGAGGTCCCGGCGATGCCACTCGACTGCACCTGAGTTGCGCTGGCTACCCGGTTTGCGGCATCGGTGAGCTTGCCAGATACATGGGAGAGCTCGGTTGCCGACCTGCCGACCTTGCCGACCATCTTATTGAGGCTGCCGACCATGTTCTTCACGACCCCGAGAAGGCTGTCGGAATGCTTTTCGTCGGTATTGAAAGATAAGGCCAGGTTACCTTCAGCCACCTCTCTGACAATCCCTGCGAAATAAGCAGGCTCCGCTCCCATAGGTCTGATAATACTGAGAGAAAGCAACCATGCCACTGCTCCGAACAAAACTGCAATCAGTGCCAATATGAAAATATTATGTTTTACTCCGGCGAAAAAGACTTCCGATACATCATCCAGATAGATGCCACTACCTATGACCCAGCCCCATGGAGCAAAACCCTTAACATAGGAAACCTTCCGCACCGGTTTGCTAAAACCCTGCTTTTCCCAGTAATAGTATACGAAACCCGCATCATTTTTCCTGACGGTTTCCACAACATCAACAAATAATTTTTTACCGTTCGCGTCTTTATAATCTGATAGGTCTTTGCCGTCCAGTTCGGGTTTATAGGGATGCATGACCATTGTAGGATGCATATCGTTTATCCAAAAATAGTCATCTTTTTCGTAACGTAGTGATTTGATTACCGACAAAGCGGTGTTCTTTGCATCACTTTCCGACATTCCTCCTGCTTTGGCGACGTTATAAAAATGTTCAAGGACACTGTACGCCGTTTCCACGAGATGCCTCGTCTTTAATTCTTTTTCGCTTGTCAGCATGGCGTCCAGCCTATAAATAGACACGGCCATGGATGCCGACAGGGCGAGGACGGCTAGAGCTGCGATAAGCCACAATTTGGTCCTGATCTTCTGTGCTTTTAAAGAGAACATTTACCAAACCTCCTGTCTGCCCGCGCATCTCATGAATTCATCTCACCTACCCTTTGCGACGTGGTCACGTTATAAAGATAACTCGCAAAGCATGTCCCCAGGTCATGAAGGATTTGCCAGTATCATTAAATTTGAACAGATTCAGAAATTGAGGAGAAGGATTTCCAGGCAAAATAGCACATTTTGCTAAGATTCCATACAAGATCTTAATAATGCTAACAGTCGGCCCTGCTCGGAAAAGAGCATAGGGTATTCACTGAGGCCGGCGGTTCGGTCCGGGCGGAGGAGGACAAGCAAAGACGGCACAACTACGTATTTTAATATTCGGTAGTGAATGTTAGTTTTCTCTCCAGGTCCGTAGACCGGGTTATCCGCTTTGCCTGCTCGAATGAAATGCGGTCCTGCTGGCATAGTTGCACCAGATGCTGATCCAGTGTCTGCATTTGGTACTGAGATTGGCCATTTTCGATATGTTTTTCGATCTCATCAAGGCGCCCGTCACGGATGCACGCCTGAATGGTGCTCGTCGTCCGCATAACCTCCACGACCGGCAACAGGTTTTCGCCGGTTTTATCCTTGGTCAGCCTCAGGGAAATCGTGGCAACCAGGACATCCGCAAGCCTATGACGGATCACATCCTGGGCATCGGGGGGATAGTGACCGATCAGCCGGTTGATGGTGGAAGAGGCATTCTGGGTATGGAGAGTAGATAAAACCAGGTGTCCCGTCTCCGCCGCCTTGATGCAGGCGTCAATAGTTTCGATATCGCGCAGCTCGCCGACCATGATGACATCAGGATCCATGCGCAGAGCGGCGCGCAGGGCGGTGGAAAAAGTATCGGTATCGATCCCCACTTCCCTTTGGATTATGCAGCTTTTGCTGGAAGAGAAGAGGATCTCAATGGGATCTTCTATGGTGATGATATTGAAGCTGCAGGTCTCGTTCAAAAACCGGATCATTGAGGCAAGAGTGGTGGATTTACCATTGCCGGTGGGACCAGTGACGAGAATGAGGCCGTTGGGGGCCTTGACAATTTCTCCCAGCACAGGCGGGAGATTCAGTTCCTTGAATGTGCCGATGTGGGGGGGAATGACCCGCATGACAATGCCGATACTCCCCCGCTGGTGGAAGATGCTGACCCTGAATCGCCCGCCGCTCGGCAATGAATAGGATGTGTCGATCTCTTTAAATGTCCCGGGGAGCCGGCGGTTATTGTGCTCCATTATTTTTTCGGCGATGAATTCGGTTGCATCGGCGGTAAGATTCGGCAGCTTGGAGCGAAGTAGCTGACTCCGTGCACGGAAAAAAGGCGGGTTGTCCACTTCGAAATGAAGGTCAGAAACTTTTTTTTCGAAAGCAATCTCAAGAATCTGGTTCAACATTTTCATGTCCATGACATCTCCTCGTTATGCGATATTGAATAGATTAATGATTATCCTTTGGCAGGGTTTTTCCAAGCTCTTTGTGTTGAAGGGATTTCCCCAGGGCCAACTCCGCCTGGCTAGCAAGGATTTCCAGTAGATCGAGTGGTACCGTCGTCGGCTCTTTGCCACCGAAGTCCCCATAGGTAAGGGAAATGGTCTTCCCACGCATCTTCAGGGGAAGCAGGAGGATGATAGCAGAGGTCGGGGCACCGATCGCCGCAAAGAGATGCTCTCTGACCACCGCATCATCGGTTTTCCCATAATGGGTATACCCTTCCTCTATTACCTTACGGAACAGTGACGTTTTTGTCAGGGGGATCCGGAAGCCCATCGCCGGAGTTGCCCCAAGGCTCTTTTCCGCCTTCACACCGATTCCCTTTTCGGCGACTAGTTCCGTTTCGCGAACTATCAGGGTGACCGTCCGTTCACATATCCGGGCAACGAATTGCAGCAGAGCGAGAGCCATTTCCGGAGCGTTCCTCAAACCCCGGAAGGCCTTGATGCAGTTGCTGAGTTCGCCAACGAGGGAGTTTTCCCTTTTCGCAGCATAACGCCGGGTAAATGTTTGGAAGGCTTGCAGAAACTGAATGGTATCTGCGGCAAAAGTCTCATTCCCGGATGCACGGGACGGCTTGGGAATAACGGCCATGACGTCATCGTTATATGATTGCAGCGCAAAACCAAGGTCACCAGGTGAGGCAAGCTGGATAACATCGATTTGCGGGTATCTTTCCTTCTTCTGCCGGCGCAATAGGGTAATTTGCTCTGCGGATAAATGCCCATCAGCTTTTTCCGGGAAGTCAAAGACAAGAACCGGCAGGGAGTTTTTCTCCAGGGACTGGTCGATTATCGGATCTAAATCCAGTTGCTCATTGGTGGTGAAAACAAGGGCCCCCGCATGCTTGAATGTGGTCGTGACGGCATACTTTAAGAGTTCATCGCTACTGAAAAAAAGAATTGGTTGAACCCGGCCATCATGGTGGGGCGGCGTCTTAACCACTGATAATTCCCCGAGGAAAGTGGCCAGCGCTTCCCTCTCCTGTATGGAAAGGTCCGGTGCAATCCTCTCAAGTTCACGGTACTGAATTTTGCAAGTGTCATGATCTTCCAGCGCGTAAAAAATCTCGGGCACTTTTTTCTCCAGCAGTTCGAGGTCTGTCAGGCCTAGGTCATCTAAGGAAAGGAGTGGGCCTTCTTCACCATGCCCGGCCTCTTCCGGGGAAACGTCCTCCTCCGGAAAATCTTCTCCCCCCAATTCACCGTCACGCGTTTTCTCGTCGATGATGCGTAGGGCATCCATCAGGATTCTTTGCGTATCGACTTTGATCTCCCCATCCACTCCCCCCGTATAATATATATATTCATTGGTAACAGATTCAGGGAGCACATCCAGGGTGAAGGTTCCCTTTTTCCATGTCAATATTTCAACAACGGTCATTTCTATGAGGCGTTCCAATCCCTTATAAGCGTCTTTCTCGTTTACCAGCCCCTTTTCAATCAGGGTAATAATGAGAGGTTTTTTGTTGTGCCCGGCGCCTTTCTGCGCCTCAAGCGCCTGATCGAGAATTTCAGGGGTGATAACATTAAGTTCGATGAGGATTTCGCCGATGCGGACATGGTTGTTTAAATGATTGGCGCTGACAAAATATCCGTCTTTAAAGACCAATTGACTTTCACCCTTGCGGCACGTTACGCGCAAGATGCCAGACTTCCTCGTTGAGTGCAGCAACTGGACGACGTCAACAATCGGCAGGTGCTCAAGGTCACCGGTAAAAGACATTGGTTTTTCTCCTCTCTCAGGGGAAAACTTATTTATACTTCATTCATATTAGTATAAAAATCATCTTGATTTGATACTGCAGCAAGCAAAAATTAAACTTTAAGCGGCGGCTGAAAAACCATTGCGGGGCTCGTGCGCGGTGTTGCCGCTAGCTCAAAAGCCTAACGTTCTTAACGGGATGCCTTACTTGTTCGTTCGCTTGCATCATGCATCGCAGTCTCGTCATAACGGTTCTCAGTAGCATGTTATATCCTGGCCTCAAGGACAAATGAAATATTGACAATTGGTCAACTTTAAATATCTTGTAGCAATAGTTAGATTAAGTAAAGATATGGAATGCGATATTATCATCCCCACAGTTGGGCGTCAACCATTGCCTTGGGTGAAAACATTGGGATGAAGAAGATTATGGGGTGTTGCGGATTTATTTGGATGACCCGGCGGCGATCACTTAAAATTTAAGGCCGGACTGGAGGCTGGAAAACTTGACTTCTGAATTGACCACATTTGACGACATAATACGCGTTCTTACCCGGCATCGCCCGTTGCTCCTCAACTTTCCCTCCCACACTCGGGCGGCGGTTGCCCTTGTTCTACGCGCGGGAACTTGCGGCCTGGATATGCTCTTTATAGAAAGGGCTTTCCGTGCGAGCGACCCATGGTCAGGTGACCTCGGCTTTCCCGGCGGCAAGGTGGAAGAAGGGGAAAGTGATCCGCGGCTGACCGCGGAGCGGGAGACACTGGAGGAGATCGGTCTCGACCTCAGGGGCAGCCATTATCTTGGTCGCCTTTCCGACATCACCGGCGCCCACATGCCGGTGCTGGTGTCGTGCTTCGTCTATGGGGTGGCAGACCATCCCCCGTTCGTCCTGAGCCATGAGCTACGCGATGCCTTCTGGATACCCATTGCCGACTTGACCTCTCAGGAGAGTCATGTCATGGCTACTGTCCGTTTTACCGGGAAGATACTCGTACGCCCTGCCATCCGCCTCCCCCAAACCAGCAAGCCTGTTTTGTGGGGGATTACCTACCGGCTTGTGATGGAGTTTCTGAAACTGTTCGGGGAAGCGACAGATCGTTGCCTGCTGGGAAAGAGCTCATAGCGGTAGGCCCAGGCAGGTCTATTTTCTTGAAAAGCAACACTGCGGCAGCCGATTGACTTGTCTTGATTTTTGAGGGACAATAAACGATATTATCAATAGATTAATGCGCCAGGTAAGGCAGGGAAATTACCTCAGTAAAACAGAACCTTTCCGAAAGAGAGAGGGGATTGGTAACTGTCGGTGGTGCAACTGCTGGCGCGGACGAAAAGTTGTGGAACACCTATTACTCAATACCATTTGGCAGGAAACCCTTCACATCGAATGGATGATGGTACTGATTTCGACTGCCGGGCAGGGGACCAAACGCTTTTGCCAGTCTGGACCACACTTGGGTGGTTGGGCACGAGCCGGCCATGGTTGTTGACTTCCAAGGTATGAACGGTTACGCCAAGCCCCTTTAAAACAGGTACTAAAGAAGCAAGGTTAGTGCTCTTTCGAAAGAATAGAAAGGAATCACAATGGAAAAAGCAACGTTTGGCGCCGGTTGCTTCTGGCACGTGGAGGAGTTGTTCCGGCAGGCTCGGGGGGTTGTTTCCACCCAGGTTGGCTATATGGGGGGCACAAAAGAAACCCCAACCTATGAGGAAGTCTGTTCCCACACCACCGGCCATGCGGAGGTGGTGGAGGTGACGTTCGATCCCACCCTCATCTCATATGATGAACTTTTGCAGATCTTCTGGGGATGTCATGACCCCACTCAGCTCAACCGTCAGGGGCCGGATGTCGGGAGCAACTACCGCTCAGTCATCTTTTACCATACTCAGGAACAGGCAACGTTGGCAAGAGCATCGCTTAATAGAGAAAGAGACTCCGGAAGACACCGCCGCCCTATAGTCACCGAGATTGTCCCGTCTGCCGTCTTCTGGCGTGCCGAGGACTACCACCAGCAGTACCTGTCAAAGCGTGGCGGGTCAAGTTGCCGCCTGTAACTGGGAATGAGTTCAGGGGAAATCAGCCGGAGTAAGAGATGACGGCTTTTCAACGCATTGCAAATATCATAAAAAAGAGCGGGGTCCCGTTTGCTATCCACGAGCACGAGGCAATGCGAACGGTGGAGGAGATGGCGCAAAACCCGCTGTTCGTGATGGCGAGGATCGTCAAGACAGTGGCCTTCCGCACCCGGAGCGGCGGGATCGTCCTGGCGGCGGTCCGGGGGATCAGGCGGGTCGATTATCCACGGCTGGCGGCCCTCGTCGCCGTCAACCGGCGGGACCTGTCGCCACTCTCTCCGGCAGAGGTACAGGAACTGGTCGGGACCAAGCCGGGAAGCGTATCGCCGGTTCCGCTTAGTAAAGATGTCAAAGTCCTCATCGACGACGATGTATTGACTATTCAGCCGACGCTTTACTGCGGCATCGGCTCTGCCGACCGAACCCTGGAAATAGCCCCTGCCGATCTCGTGCGCCTTACGGGCGGACGGGTCGGAGGCTTTTCGAAGTGTTAGGCATTTTACCGGCAAACACCTAAAAGCGAAATAATCTGAAAAAATCCGTTTAAATCCAATTTTATCTGCGTTAAAATAATTTTTACAGGAAAAAGGAACTAATTCCCTTACAGGCGTGTTTTATTGAGTTATGAGCGGTGACCGGAAAAATAGTCCAGATGAGGACACTGCACTGGTGATTTCCTGGCGGCGCGGCGAGCTTTCTTCGTTCGAGTTACTGGTGGGCAAATACCAGAAGCGGATGCTCAATATCGCCTTCCGGATCACGGGCAATTACGAGGATGCCTGCGAGGTGACACTGGACGCCTTTATCGCCGCTTTCCGGGGGATCGATGCGTATCGCGGTGAGGCGTGTTTCTCCACCTGGCTGACCAGTATCACCCTTAACCTGTCACTCAACCGTCTCCAGCAGGTGCAGGCTAAAGGGAAAAACGAGGTCTTTTCCCTTGACGGGCCAGTGCATGGTGAAGACCATGAAAGGCCGCTGGCCGCCCCGCCCGCCCTGGAGCAACTGGAACTGCGCGAAATCCACGAGAGGCTTAAAGAGTGCATCAAGGCGCTTTCGGTTGAGTTCAGGGAGACGATCGTGCTGAGGGATTTGCACAATTATTCTTATGATGAGATTTGCGCCATCCTCAAGATCCAGGAAGGGGAGATAAAGTCCCGTCTCTTCCGCGCCAGAGAAATGGTTAGGGAGTGCTTGAAAACGGGCGGCGGAAAAACGGTGATGGAACATGCGGATATACGCCGGAAGCTTTCGGCCTACCTGGACGATGCAGTGAGCGCCGAGGAGAAGACGGAGATCAAGAGGCACCTCGGGGGATGCGGAAGCTGTCGCGGGGCAATTGCTGACCTGGATTTGACGATCGGATACATAAAAAGCCTTCCTGAAGTCGAGCCCCCCCCCTGGCTGACCACGAAGATTATGGCGAGAGTCCTGGATACGGCAGCGCCAAAGCCGGGTCTTTGGCAACGCATTTTCCTGCCGCTTCATGTAAAGATTCCCATTGAGGCACTCGCCCTGATCTTCCTCTGCGTCACCGGCTACTACCACGCACGTATGATCGGCACGCATGTGCCGCTGACTATACTCTATCCGCTACCTAGGCATGTTCCGATTCCACCTTCCGTGCCGGAATCACCGGTTCACATGCCGCACAACAAGGCGGGGTCGCCACACCCTGCCACCTTTCCCCCACTGGAAATGGCGCCGTCTCCAATTACAATTCTGCCGCAGTCGGAAGCCCCCCCGGCCCGGCCGGCAGAACAGATTTCGGAGCCGGAGCTGCGGCCCGCAGACGAAGATACAGTGTCAGAGAGAGAAGGGGCACTGCCGTTTGCGAGAGATGAAAAGGGCACCCATTCGGCGGTGAAACTGGCGGGAAAGACGCCGGCAGTTGATGCAGCGCCGGCAGATAAGGTGGAAGTCGCCCTCGCAGTGGACGATCCAGCCAGTGCCGCCGGAGCAATCGAGGAGGCAGTTGCCCGCTTAGGCGGAAGGATCAGTGGCCACTCTTATGATGAGGAAAATCATCTTCTCCTAATCCAGATCGAGGCCCAGAAGATACAGGAACTCCTCGCCCGGCTCGGGCGTATCGGCACGGTGCAGGAAAGACCGCAGCTCCCAGCTGGGGCAAGAGGGACGATTGACCTGAGTATCAGCTGGTAGTTGTTGTCGCCGTTACCTTACGAAAAAGACCTTATGCAGAATTTCAGTCGCGATAATTAGCCGTCTTGAATCAAGAATTAATCAGGCGGCAACCTCGTCCAGGATCCGCTCCAGCGCAACGCGTCCTGCTAACGGCGGCCTGCATGTCCCCTGCGAACAAACATAAGCGGTTGTCCGGCCCCCAACGATCTTGTAATCGGTACTCTCTGCTTCCGGGTCCTTGAAACGTAACACCAGCCCGGGAATGAATCTTGCGCTAATGGTGCGGAGCATTTCTTCCGTTTCAGGGTCATTTCTTTTTCCTACCAGGGTTATATCCAGATCCGGACCGCGCAGATAATCAAGTGCAGTGAGGGAGTGGAAATATGCAATCGGCTGCGCCAGCAGGTCGCCCATCATGGAGCGAAGAATACCTTCTCCTTCTTTTATGAACTTTTGTTTTAGCGTTATTCTGCCTAGTCTCAAAAAATTCATTGCGGCTACGGAGTTAGCAGAAGGGACAATTCCGTCAACGGCGCTTTTCTTCCTGACCAGGACATTTTCCGCATCGCTTGCTGTATCATACAGCCCATAGCTGAATTCGTCCGCGAACAGCCGCAAGACCTCTCTGCTGAAGGTGATCGCGTCGCGCAGATATTCATCTTCGAGTGTCGCCTCATACATTTCAATGAGTCCCCAGATAAAGAAGGTATAATCCTCAAGGAACCCATCGATGGACGACTCACCTGCATAATAGCGGTGCAAAAGGCGCCCGTTGGACTCCAAAAGCCGCTTCCTGACGAAGTTTATGGCGTTAACTGCAGCAGCTAGGTAAGGCTTTTCACCGGTTACCGCGAAACCCTTGGCCAGAGCGGCAATCATCAACCCGTTCCAGGCGGTCAGGACCTTTTCGTCACGGAGCGGATTTACCCTTTCTTCCCGGGCCGCAAGAAGCAGCTTTCGCCATTCTTCGCAGTCGACGCGAAGACTTGCCTGGGGGATCCCTTCTCGCTCGGCAAACTCCTCTTCGGCAAAAGGGAGATGCAGAATGTTTTTACCTTCGAAGTTACCATGTTCCGTAATGTCGAAAAGTCCACATATCGTCTGAGCCGCCTCTTTGCCAATAATTGCGCGCACCTCCGCAGGGGTCCAGAGATAATACTTCCCTTCCACCCCTTCCGTATCGGCATCACGGGCGGAATAAAAGCCCCCTTCGGGAGAGGTCATCTCAGCCTGCACATAGGCAAATATTTCTTCCGCCACATCCTTGAAAAAAGTATTCCCGGTGATCTGAAATGCCTGCAGATAGGCGATGGATAGCATCCCCTGGTCATAGAGCATTTTTTCAAAGTGGGGGACCAGCCACTGCTGATCCACGGAATAGCGATGGAAGCCACGCCCCAGTTGATCGTAAATCCCTCCTTTGCGCATCATCCGCAGAGAGTGCTCCGCCATTGCCAGCGCCTGCGAATCCCCGTCCTTTTTCCAGTATCTCAGGAGAAAAGTGAGAAAAAGTGGCCGTGGGAATTTGGGCGCTGCGCCGAATCCCCCCCATTCCCGGTCATATATCATCTCCAGATAACGATAGGCATCTGCGATGATGCCGCTTTCAGGTATAGCGGCGGGGACCGGTTCAGCTTTTGCCGCAAGATTTTGTATATTGGCAGCGCACGCGCTTTCCACCTCATCCCGTTTCGTCCTCCAGATTTCCGCTATCTTCTCCAGGAGGTCGATGATTCCCAGCATTCCCGAACGTGCCTGCTTAGGTATGTAGGTCGCCGCATAAAAAGGCTTCTTATCCGGATCAAGAAAGACGCTGAGTGGCCACCCTGCCCCCCCCTCCATCATCATCTGCGCAACCGTCATATATTGATCATCGATATCAGGACGTTCCTCACGGTCAACCTTGATCGAAACAAAATGCTGGTTCAGCACTTGGGCTACATCCCGGTCCTCAAACGATTCCCGTTCCATCACATGACACCAGTGACAGGTTGCATAGCCGATGGAGAGAAATACCGGTTTGTCTTCGCGTTTTGCCCTGGCAAAGGCCTCATCTCCCCATTGATACCAGTCAACGGGGTTTTCGGCGTGTTGCAGAAGATAAGGACTCCTGGCGAATATCAGCCGGTTGAATTCCTGCCCTCCATCGGACGGCAGGGAACTTTTGTCCACATCGATAAGACGCTGTATTTTCAAGTTGCCGTTTTCCAGGGGATTCTTTTCAATCATTACACGCTCCTTTCCAGGCCTTTGAAAGACCGCTGTAACTTCTTTTTATATTAATTGTACTATATATTCGGTTCCATGCCAGCATTTGTAATCTGCCAAAACGGCTGTTTCTTGCGTGGAAGCACGGACGCTATTTAAATCACAGGATAATGAATAGTCAGTTTCACATACAAGAGAAGAAATTCTATGCGGATTTGCAGAAAGGGCCGGCAATGCGGGGAAAAGTTGGCTTCTCCTTGCCACGCGCTACATTAATAATGAAAAACAGTTATACGCCGCTTCAGCTTGGTGCAACATTGCAAAGGAGGGGGAAAATGGACAGACGGACTTTTTTGCAAAGCGCGGTTGCCAGCTTTTTCGTTGTCGGCTTTGCCGGCACGGCCGGGGCAGCCGAGCGCCACGCCCCGGCAAAGGTGGACCAGGCGCTTTTCGGAGGGATAAACCGGGTAAAGGACCCCGGTGGCGAGACACCGCTGGAGAAATGACACGCGCCGGTCATCATCGCCCGGCCACGTTAAAGGCGTGAGGTCCGTTCACCGTCGAGGTGTGTCGGCGACTCGCTACATCCAATGGGGCCTGTCCATTGGATAGAATACATCGAGTTAAATATCGGGAATGAACCGGCAGGAAAGGTGACCCTGGTGGCAAGGAAACACTGCAATCTCCATGGGGCCTGTGGGATGGAAGCCTCGGCAACGCCGTGACCTGAGATGTAAGGAGGATATGAAACGGCCAGCTATCTCAGCCGGCCGTCGGGAGTCGATCTACAAGTGCGGGTTAATCGGTGAAGGTGCAACCGCTGTGGATGGCCCGACCAACGTTGCCGTTGGCAGTGTGGAAAGATTCCAGTGTTGCACCGCAGGCAAATTCCGTCCTCTCGAAGCGGAACTGGCGTAGTTCTCTTTCCTCTGTCTTGCGAATTATGCCGCTTTTGCAATCGATACAGGTGTTGCCAAGTCTGTTCACTGTTGTTTTCTCCTTCTTCCTTTCAATTATAAGCTCCCCATCCGGGGATGAATTGGACCGCCCGTTTGGGGCGGCTCTACGCATTTTACCCCAGAACAAAAAAACACGCCCCAATGCGACTTGGAGCGTGCATATGATGCGCTATCCAAAACCTGATAAAAATAACAAATAAATATATAATAGTCAATTTAAATTTAATTTTTCTGTTGTTGATACGGTCAAAGGGGAACCCCCTATCCTTCTGCGAGAAATACTTTGACAATATTAGGCAATTTAAGTAATTATTTACCGACTGTTATGGAAATTATACGAGATTTGTCAGATATCAGGGCGCTGAAAAATCCGGTTGCCACCATAGGCAATTTCGATGGTGTGCATATGGGCCATCGGCAGATTTTTCGGAAGCTGAAACAAGCCGCTAAAGATCTTGACGGCGTGTCCGTGGTCATCACTTTCTTCCCGCATCCCCTCAAAGTGCTTCCATCTGGTAAAAAACTCCTCCTTATCAGTACCTATGAAGAAAAAGAGCTTCTTATTGAGGCTTCCGGTATTGATTATCTCATTGTTATTCCTTTTACCGAACAGTTTGCTGCGCTGACCGCCAGAGAATTTGTAAGCGATGTTCTGGTGCGACAGATCGGCATTAAAAAATTGATCATCGGCTATGATTACGCCTTTGGGCGTAACAGGGAAGGCAATATAGGGCTTTTACGTCAACTGGGCAAAGAGTATGATTTTACCGTAGAGGTCCTCGAACCGATTTGGGATGGGAAAACCATTTTCAGCAGCACCAATATTCGTAAAATGGTTAAGCACGGTAATGTCAGGGATGTGGTCTCCTTGCTGGGCCGGCACTTTTCCTTAGGGGGAAAGGTTGTTCACGGGCATCACCGCGGTAAAGTGATGGGCTTTCCAACCGCCAATATCCAGACGGAAAAGGAGCTGATCCCCAAAAACGGGGTCTACGCCGCTAAGGTGAAAATCGATCAAGATATGTATGACGGGGCATGCAACATCGGCCCCAATCCCACTTTTGGTGATAATGCAATTGCGATTGAGGTATTTATTTTTGATTTTGCAGGTGATCTCTATGGGCGGGAACTGCGGGTCTATTTTGTGGAAAGAATCCGCGATGAACGGAAATTTCCTGACGCCGTCGCCCTGCAAATGGCTATAACAGACGACGTAGCGAGGTGCAGAGAGATTTTGCGGGACACATCAATCATTGAATATCGTGAATGCCTGGGAAAGGATTAATGTGTCTAAGAGATTCCGCGACAAAAAACTATGGATCGGGATTGGGATAAGTCTTTTCTTTCTCTTCCTGTTGTTCCGTAAGATCGATTTCCACAAATTGCTGACTGCCTTCAGGGAGATGGATTACCGCTACTTGTGGCCGGCAGTTCTCTTCACCTTTGTCAGTTATTTTTTCCGGGCGGTGCGCTGGCGGTTTCTCCTGTTACCGCTGAAAAAGACCCGGTTTGGCAACCTCTTTCCCGCTACCATAATCGGTTACATGGCAAATAATATACTGCCAGCCAGATTGGGAGAATTCATCCGCGCCTTTGTTCTGGCGGAAAAGGAAGGTATCGGCAAGAGCGCGGTTTTTGCGACCCTTGTCATCGATCGCCTGTTCGATGGTTTCACGGTCCTTTTGATTCTCCTCTTCACTTTTTTCACAGTCCGGCTTCCCCCCGGCATGGAAAGCATGCAACATACCATGGTTGTCGGGGGGTATGTCACCCTGGCGATCTATTTTTGTGTTGTTGTTTTTCTCATTGTCCTGAAAAAAAGGACTCATCAGACAATTAAATTAATTGGCAAGCTTTTGCAGCCGTTCCCGTCCAAGGTTGCCGAAAAGGTCATCCCTCTGCTCGGATCTTTTATTGGCGGGTTGCGCCTTTCTTCTCGTGCCACTGAGCTTTTTGCCCTTATTTTCTCATCCCTCCTTATCTGGGCTTTCGCCATCTGGCCGGTGGACCTGATGCTCCGCTCTTTCGGTATTTTCCTCCCCATAACGGCTTCAATGTTTATCATGGTTTTTCTGGTTTTTGCCGTCCTGGTGCCGGCTGCTCCAGGATACGTGGGGACCTACCATGCCGCCTGCGTTTATGGGCTTATGGCATTCAATATCCAGAAGGAAAAAGCCTTGAGCGTGGCGCTTTTGATTCATGGCATCAATTTCTTTCCCGTGATCCTCGCGGGATTCTATTTTCTTTGGCGCGATAACATTTCTCTCCGGGCTATGAAGGATAATACTGCGCAAGAAGAATCCGATTGAATGCATTGGTACCCGACACCCAGTTAACCGGTTTAAAAAATGCAATTCTGGATTACCTAGAAAAGGATCCCGGTTAAGGATTTCCTCGAAGTGGAGTGCAGCGCCGACGATTTTTCTGGAAGCTCTCATCAGTCGCGGATGCCAAGGGGTGGGGATAGATATTTCTCGCGCAGCCTGTACAGCAGCCAGAAAGCGGTTTTTGAGCGGCACTATAACTATTGAGCAGAATAAGGTCTTAAGAGATTGATGCTGTTTTTGTTCTGGTTATAGCTTACGAGATGCTCGAGCATTGCCCGGATGATGTCGGTTTCCTGCGGGATTTGCGGGCGCGGATTCACCCTGGAGGGCATCTCTTCCTTACGGTCCCTGCCCATATGGACAAGTGGGATGCAAATGACGATTTTCCCGGGCATCTCCAGCGCTATGAAAGGAAAGAGTTGCAGGAGATGATCGTAACTGGAGCAGCTCGTTATCTAATTAACTGTGGCGACCCTTTTTTAACAACCTGATGTAACCGCTCTATGGATGGACGATTCACAAACGACTAAACCATGCGGGCTAATACGGGTAAAACAACAGTATGCGGCTTTGCGCGGGCATTAAAGGGGGATTTCCTTTACTGATCCAGTGATTTCACCATCTGTCCATTTAACCTTGTTCAAAAGCTGTTTTCAATAGATATCTATGTAACGGCTCTTTTGCCGCTCAAAAAAAGGCCCGGACATGAGGTTAGTTGCCGATGCATAAATTGTTGTTTGCAGGGTTGAAACGCGTTGATCCGTTTGCCGTGGCAGCGGTTATTCTGCCCCTTTTCGTCTATCTGCTGACCCTGGCCCCGTCGGTTACCTTTTTTGACAGCGGCGAATTCGTTACCGCCATCCATTCGCTCGGTTCCGCCCATTCCCCTGGCTATCCGCTCTTTATAAATTACGCCAAACCGTTTACCTATCTTCCTTTCGGCAATATAGCCTTCCGGGTCAACATTGCTACCGCCCTTTCTGCGTCAATAGCCTGTTATGGGGTCTATCTGCTGACTTCCCACCTGCTGGCGGCTGAGGAACTGGGACGGGATAAGAAGCTTTCCGCGTTTTACAGGCGGGCTGTTCCATTATCGGCCGCTCTCAGCTTCGCTTTTTCCGCCAGGCTCTGGCTCCAGTCCAATCACGATAAGCCTTATCCACTCATAGCATTTCTCAGCGCGATGATTTTTTATCTCCTCCTCATGTGGCGCGACAGCTATCGGGAAGGAAAAGACAAACCCGCCTATCTCTACCTCGGGGGTTTTCTCTGGGGGCTCGCCTTTGGTGCCCACCAGACTATGGTGCTGCTCCTGCCGTCATTTGCCTTTCTTATCCTGGCCATGGATTGGCGAATGCTTTGCCGCTTTAAGGAGATGACCCTTGTCGTCGCATTTACGCTTATCGGCTTATCCATCCATCTCCACCTGCCGGTCAGGGCAATGAGAAACCCTTTGCTGAATTGGGGTGATCCCAAGACCCTGACCCAGTTTCTCTGGCATTTTCTACGCCGGGGATATCCCATGGATAAGCCCCAGAGGGGGATCTCCCTGTTCTGGGCACAACTGAACGCCTTCAATATACCACGCGAATATTCCGTAGTGGGTATGGCCCTCCTCTTGCTCGGTATTTATGCATTCTGGAAGAAGCGGCGGGATGAATCCCTTGCCTATCTTATCGGTATCGTATTCTTCCTGCTGGTTATTATCGGCTATCTAAATACACAGCCCGATCTGATATTTCTCACCGAGGAGTTCTTCACCCCTCTCTATCTCTTTTCGGCGGTGTTTATCGGCCTTGGTATTTTTTATCTGTTGAAAAAGTGCCTTGAAATGGTTGCGCCTGAAAAACCAGGTGCCCTTCCTTTGCTTATAATAAGAGAGCTCCCTTTTCTGATTCTTCTGCCGCTCATTCTCCCCATAACTGTATGCGTTCTTCACTATGAGGAAAATGATCAGCATATAAATTATATCGCCTATGACTATGCGAACAATACCCTGCGTACTCTTCCGGAACGGACAGTCTTGTATACCTGGGGGGACAGCGGTGCTTTTCCGCTCTGGTACCTGCAAGGAGTGGAACGAATGCGGGAGGATATCCCCCTTGTGCATACCCCGCACCTGGTTTTCTCCTGGTATCTCAATACATTTCCGGACCTTTTCCGAAAGAGCGTGCTGAGGACGATTCCCCTGGACGCGCAATCACCGGAAAATGTCCTGAAAATGGCAATTTCCGAACAGATCAACAACAGACCGGTTTATATAGACTTTTCTACCCGGTATTCGGTGCCGTTTACCGATTTTCTGTTTCAGCAGCGTGGGATATGCTACCATCTGGAACGGGGAGTGAACGGTACTTTGGTTGCACCCGACCTGTCAGTATGGGGCCTCTATTCGCTCAGGGGGTTGAGCGGCGGGATGTTCTTCAGGGATCTGGACACGAGCAAGGCGATTTTGATCTACGCTTACTCCCACATGGAGGCGGGTGAGACCCTCATGCGTCTCGGCAGGCATGCCGAAGGTATAACGGAATTGAGGATTGCCGAAAAGATTTCACCGGAACTTCGCGCCCAGATTGAGACGGAATTAGGCGGTTATGGGATAAGATAACCGTGAAACTATTACCTGGGTGTTGCAGGCATGCCCACTCCCGGGCAATCCTTTGACAGTCAATTTTTTTGGCCTGGGCCCAGGAGGAGGAATTTAGTTTTTGGGACAACCCGCCAAATGGCGTAAAAATCACCCTCCCAGGTGTTTTAAAATTAAGTTAATGCTTGACATACGATGTTATTCAAAATACTATTTTTCGAAAGCAATCTAGCCGGTTGAGGTTGATATGCATGCAAGCAGGCTGGGAGAACTCCTGGTCAGAAACAATCTGATTACCAAAGAGCAGCTGACAAAGGCCCTTGAAGAGCAAAAAGATTCAGGAGGCCATACTAGGTTAGGCTCTATCCTGATTAAAAATGATTTGATAAGTGAGCCTGACCTCACTTCATTTCTCTCCAAACAGTATGGCGTTCCGTCCATAAACCTTACCGAATTTGAAATAGATTCCGCGGTAATAAAGACCATTCCGGTCGAAATAGCACAGAAATATCAAATCATCCCGGTCAACAGGGCAGGTTCTACCCTGATCATTGCCATGAGCGATCCATCTAATATTTTCGCCATTGACGACATAAAATTCATGACCGGGTACAATGTGGAAGTGGTCGTCGCCTCGGAAATTGCCATTAAAACCTCCATCGACAAATACTATGACCAGACCGCTTCGCTTGCCGATGTGATGAGTGATCTGGAGATGGAGGATGTCGAGTTAGTAGGTGAAGAAGAAGACGTGGATATCTCTTCACTCGAAAGAGCGACCGAGGATGCTCCAGTCGTTAAACTCGTCAACCTGATCCTCACCGATGCAATAAGAAAAAAGGCGAGCGATATACATATTGAGCCATATGAAAAGCTTTTCCGGGTCCGCTATCGGATCGACGGTGTTTTGTATGAGGTCATGAAACCTCCTTTGAAGTTGAAAAACGCCCTGACGTCCCGGATAAAAATCATGGCCGAGCTGGATATTGCGGAACGGCGTTTGCCGCAGGACGGCCGGATAAAAATCAAGCTCGGAGGCGGCAAGGACATGGACTTCCGGGTTTCTGTCCTCCCTACGCTATTTGGCGAAAAAGTCGTGATGCGCCTTTTGGACAAATCCAGTCTGCAGCTGGATATGACTAAGCTCGGTTATGAGCAGGATGCCCTGGCTTATTTCAAAAGGGAGATTCACAAACCTTTCGGCATGGTCCTGGTCACCGGGCCTACCGGCAGCGGCAAGACGGTTTCCCTCTATTCGGCCCTTGCCGATCTCAACAAGACCACTGAAAATATCTCCACCGCCGAAGACCCGGTTGAGTTCAATTTTGCAGGCATAAACCAGGTGCAGATGCATGAAGATATCGGCCTTAACTTCGCCACGGCGCTCAGGTCTTTTCTGCGCCAGGACCCCGATATCATAATGATCGGCGAAATACGGGACTTCGAAACGGCTGAAATCGCCGTCAAGGCCGCATTGACCGGCCACCTGGTGCTCTCGACACTGCATACCAACGATGCCCCGGCGACCATAAACCGTCTCCTGAATATGGGGATTGAGCCGTTTCTCGTTGCCTCGGCGGTGAATCTCATCACTGCCCAAAGGTTGGCAAGAAGGGTTTGTACGGAATGCAAGGTAGTGGAGGAAATTCCCGTGCAGGCGCTCATCGACGCGGGCGTCCCGCCTGAAGAAGCCCCTGAATACGTCTGCTTCAAGGGTGCCGGCTGTCCGAAATGCAATAATTCAGGCTACCGGGGGCGTGTCGGTTTTTATCAGGTTTTGCCGATGCTTGAAGAGATCAGGGAACTCATCCTAAACGGGGCCAATACCGCCGAAATCAAGCGGGAGTCGATGCGACTCGGCATCAGAACCATGAGGCAGTCCGGACTCACCAAGCTGCAAGAGGGGATTACTTCATTTGAAGAGGTATTGCGGGTAACAGTTGCTGATGATTAGGAAGATGCTCTAGGAGACATTTGCAATGGCTAATTTGCACCAGCTGCTAAAGGAACTGATCGACCGGGGGGGCTCTGATCTGCATATTACCACCAACTCCCCACCACAGATAAGAGTGGACGGCAAGCTGGAGCCGATGAGCATGCCTGCTTTAACGCCGGTTGAAACCAAGCAGCTCTGCTACAGTGTTCTTACTGAAGCGCAAAAACATAAATTTGAGGAAGAAAATGAACTTGATCTTTCTTTCGGGGTCAAGGGCCTTTCCCGTTTCAGAGGGAATGTTTTCATCCAGCGGGGAGCAGTCGCGGCGGTATTCAGGGTCATCCCCTACAAAATCCTTTCTTTCGAAGAGTTGGGGTTGCCGCCGGTTGTCAAGGATCTGGCGGCCAAGCCTAGGGGGCTTATCTTGGTTACCGGACCGACCGGCAGCGGCAAGTCAACGACCCTGGCGTCAATCATCGACAGAATAAACGCCGACCGCCACGAACATATCGTCACCATTGAAGACCCGATCGAATATCTGCATCCCCATAAAGGGTGCCTCGTCAACCAGCGTGAAGTCGGAGCGGACACCAGAAGTTTCAAGAACGCCCTGAAATACATTCTCCGCCAGGACCCCGACGTCGTCCTCGTCGGTGAGCTTCGCGACCTTGAAACGATCGAGGCGGCGCTGATCGTCGCCGAAACCGGCCACCTCTGCTTCGCCACTCTGCACACCAACTCCTGCGTGCAAACCATCAACCGTATTATCGATGTTTTCCCCCCCTACCAGCAGACACAGGTGCGGACCCAGCTTTCCTTCGTACTGGAAGGGGTCCTTTCCCAGACGCTAATCCCCCGGCTGGCAGGCACCGGACGGGTGTTGGCCCTGGAGGTGATGATTCCCAATCCGGCTATTCGAAACCTGATCCGTGAGGACAAGATCCATCAGATATATTCACAGATGCAGGTGGGGCAGGAAAAGTTCGGCATGCAGACCATGAACCAGAGTCTGGTCAGTCTGGTGACACGACGGATCATTTCCCTTGAAGATGCTCTAGGGAGAAGCTCCGACCTGGATGAGTTCAGACAGATGATGTCTACAGGCAGCATGCAGAATCAATCGAGAAAGCCGCTCAAGTGATACAGGATGTTTTTCCGGAGGGATAATGCCAAAATATAACTGGGAAGCCAAAAGTAAATCCGGTTCCGTGCAAAAGGGGGTAATGGATGCCCCCAGCAAAGATCTGGTTGAGGCTCAACTTAAAAAGTACGGCCTGACCGGGATTACCATTAAGGAAGAGAGCAAGAAATTTGAGCTGAAAATACCCGGTTTAGGTAGCGGCAAGATTGAGACCAAGGACCTTGTAGTATTTACCAGGCAATTCGCCACCATGATCGATTCCGGCCTGCCATTGGTGCAGTGTCTCGACATCCTGGCTGGCCAGCAGGAGAATAAGACCTTCAAAGACATTCTCTACAAGGTCAAGGAATCCGTTGAGAGCGGCTCCACCTTTGCCGACGCCCTGGGAAAACACCCGCGGGCCTTTGACGAACTGTATGTCAATCTGGTCGCCGCGGGTGAGGTAGGGGGGATTCTCGATACCATACTTAACAGGCTGGCAGCCTATATTGAAAAGGCGATGAAACTGAAAAAACGGGTAAAGGGTGCCATGGTCTACCCCGCGACCATAATGGCCATCGCGGTTGTGGTCGTCGGGGTGATTCTTGTCTTCGTCATCCCCACATTCGCCAAGATGTTCGCGGATTTCGGCGGAGAGCTCCCCGGTCCGACAAGATTTGTCATAGGACTGAGTAATTTTTGCAAGCATTACATCATTTTGATGATCCTCCTGGCATTCGGGGTCAGATACGCAATTGCGAAATATTACACTACTCCTCGCGGGCGCAAGACAATAGACGATCTTCTCCTCCGTGCACCCATTGTCGGCCCCCTGATCCGGAAGGTTTCGGTCGCCAAATTCACCAGGACCCTCGGCACCATGATCAGTAGCGGCGTACCGATCATGGACGGCTTGGAGATAGTGGCTAAAACCGCCGGGAATGTAATCGTCGAAGAGGCAATTTATAATGTGCGTCAGGCTATTTCCGAAGGGAAGACCATGGCCGAACCCCTTGCCGCCTGCGGGGTCTTTCCACCGATGGTCGTGCAAATGATATCGGTCGGTGAAGCAACCGGCGCCATGGACGCCATGCTCAGCAAGATCGCCGATTTCTATGATGATGAGGTCGATGATGCCGTAGGGGCTTTGACAGCTATGATGGAGCCGTTATTGATGGTGTTCCTGGGCACGGCGGTCGGCGGCCTGGTCATCGCCATGTACCTGCCTATCTTCAAACTCGCCGGGACCGTCGGCGGCTAAACGATGAACGAAAAGAAAAGACTTGCCTGGTTTATCCTGATAAGGGTGGCGGTTGTTTCCCTGTTCCTGATCTCGACTGTAATCCTCAACGCCAGAGGGCCGGAAACAGCTGGTGTTTTTGAGCTTACCGGCCTTTACAGGCTGATAATCGCCACCTATCTCTTCTCGATTGCTTCCCTTATCGTATTAAAGCTATCCAAGCGCCTGCAACAGGCCCTCACTTATGCGCAGGTAATCTGGGACCTCATCCTGGTGACCCTGCTCCTCCTCCTGACCGGTGGGATCAATTCCCCTTACTCTTTCCTCTACATGCTCTCCATAATCAACGCCAGTATTCTCCTGGCACGCAGAGAGGCGATCTATACAGCTTCGCTCTGCGGTATTCTTTACGGCGCAATTCTCGATTTCCAGTACTACGGGAGATTGAAGGTTTTTGGTCTAAGCCAGCTCCAAGCCCAGCAGTATGATACTAGTTATATACTTTATACAATATTCGTCAATATTCTGGCCTTTTACCTGACGGCCTTTCTCACCGGTTATCTTGCCGAAAGAGTGAGAAAAAGCGAAAGCGCCCTTGAAGAGAAGGTAATCGATTACGAGGAACTGGAGAGGCTGAACAGCTCCATTGTCTCCAATATTGACAGCGGACTCCTTTCCATCAATAATGGCGGCAACATCCGGGTATTTAACCGTTACTCCGCCGAACTGACCGGCATATCACAGGAAGAAGCCTATGACAGGCCTTTAGCAGAGGTGATTGACGGGTTCAAACCCTTTGCCGATAAAATGCATACTTTCTGCGAAGGAGACATAAATTATGATTCCCCAAAAGGGGAGAAGATGATTTTTGGTTTCAAGTCAGCTCCTTTTCCCGACAAGGAGGGGAATCCTGCAGGCGTTATTATCCATTTCAAGGATTTGACGCAGATGAAAAAGATGAAAGAGCAACTGGAAAAGGCCGACCGGCTTGCCGCCATCGGTGAATTATCGGCTCGCATTGCCCATGAGATAAAGAACCCGCTGGCTTCCATCAGCGGTTCGGTGCAGCTCATTTCCCTGGATGACAGGATTGCCGGGGCGGACAAAAAACTACTGGAGATCATCGTGCGGGAGACCGAGAGGCTGAATAATCTCATCAATGATTTCCTCGCGTACGCGCGTCCTTCCCAGCCTATGAAAATTCCAGTTCAGCTCAGGCACTTGATCATGGATATGACAGCCATTCTGGCTGCGGACCCGCGCTTCAACAATGTAATCATTCAGAACAATTGTCAGGAGAGGCTCACTCTCTCCGTTGACCGTGACCAGATACGGCAGGTATTCTGGAATTTGCTCCTTAATGCGGCGGAAGCGATGCACGCGGGTGGGACAATAAAGATTGACGCTATGGTTGGCAAAGATGGAGAAGAGGTGGTCAGCCAAGAAGATAAGGCAAAAATCGTTATTGCCGATAATGGTTCGGGAATGACCATGAATAATGTGAAAAGGGTTTTCGAGCCCTTTTTCACCACTAAATCAGGCGGGACCGGGCTGGGGTTGGCTACCGTCTATCGTATTATCGAATCACATGGGGGGACGATTTTCGTTGAGAGCGCAGTGGGTCTGGGAACAACGTTCACCATGTTTCTTCCGGTAACATAATAAAAGCATAGGGCAAATTCAGAGGGCATATGTTGACAAAGATACTGGTAGTTGATGATGAAATAAGCATGAGAGAGTTCCTAGCGATCCTTCTGGAAAGGGAAGGATACGCAACCAGTCTGGCCGCGGATGCGGAAGCCGCTTTGAAGCTCCTGGAATCCGAGGAGTTCGCGCTTGTGATATCCGATGTCAACATGCCGGGGCTAAATGGGATAAGGCTGTTGGAGAGGATCAAGCAGATTTCCCCGGAGACGGCCGTATTGTTGATTACTGCCTTTTCCACCGCCGAGCAGGCGGTGGACGCGATGAAGCTGGGGGCTTACGATTATATAGCAAAGCCTTTCAAGGTCGAGGAAATCAAGGTCCTGGTGAAAAACGCCTTGGAGAAAAGAAACCTCCAGAGGGAAAATCTCCGCCTGCAACAGGAGATTCAGGAACGTTACAGCTTCAGCGGGCTTATCGGCAAAAGCAAAAAGATGCGGGATGTTTACTCGCTTATCGAAAAAGTTTCCGCGAGCAACGTAAATGTGCTGATCCTGGGCGAAAGCGGGACCGGCAAGGAGTTGGCGGCCAAGGCCATTCATTACAACAGCCCCCGCAAGGGGAAACAGTTTGTGGCGGTGAACTGCGGGGCCATCCCGGAAAACCTGATGGAAAGCGAACTGTTTGGCCATAAAAAGGGATCTTTTACGGGGGCTATTGCTGACCGGCCGGGTCTTTTCGAACAGGCGGAGGGGGGAACCCTCTTCCTCGACGAGATCGGCGAGGTCCCCTTGCAGTTGCAGACTAAGCTGTTGCGCGTGCTGCAGGAGCGAGAATTCAGGAAGGTAGGGGGAACCGAGGAGAAAAGGGCGGATGTGCGGATCGTCGCCGCATCCAACAAGGAGCTGGAAGAACAGGTGAAAGAAGGGACTTTTCGCGAAGACCTCTTTTACCGGATAAACGTAGTGCCGATCCGGATGCCATCGCTCAGGGAAAGACCCGATGACATCCCGCTCCTGATTGAGCATTTCTGTAAAAAATTCGCCCAGGCTCCCCATGCAGGCGAAAACATCAGCGCTGATGCAATGAAGGTTTTGATGTCGTACCCGTTTCCCGGCAATGTCCGCGAACTGGAGAATATCATAGAAAGGGGCACGGTGCTTGGCGGCGCAAGCATCTCCATGGACTCCCTCCCCCCCCACGTGCTCGAATATCAGCAAACCTCGGCGGCTCCTGAAGTTTTTGCGATCCCGGTGGAAGGGATGAACCTCGAAGCCTATCTGGACGGGATCGAAAAAAGGTTTCTTCTACAGGCCCTGGAAAGGAGCGGGGGTGTCAAGAAAAAGGCGGCGGAGCTACTCGGCCTCACCTTCCGGTCATTCCGCTACCGGCTCGCCAAGTTCGGGATGGATGAGGAATGAAACATCCCGGATACGGAATTCGTAGGGGAGTGAGCAGGGGTGTTCAATGGAGATAATTGTGACGAAAATTGTCAGCGGCATGACCTTTTGCGTCGTTATCGAATAGTTAGAGATGGCCGGATTATTTGATTCAGGCCTCCGATGGTTGAATAAATGGGAGTTTAGCGAAAGAATATTCTACTTCAAATCTTGGCGTGCAACTTGCTATAACTGAATAACAACGGAATTGAACGCCAAATGCATTGAGATGGTTTGCCAGTCGGCCGACCCCATCCAATCAAACAAACCAACGAAAGGAGAAACAGATGTTAAACAAGCTCAGAAACAGGAAAGGTTTCACCCTCATCGAGCTCTTGATCGTCGTCGCGATCATCGGCATCCTGGCGGCCATCGCCATTCCGCAGTTCGCAGCCTACCGGCAGAAGGCTTATAACAGCGCCGCCAACTCGGACCTGAAGAACCTGAAGACCGGCATGGAGGCATATATGTCCGATCAACAGTATTATCCCACTCAGTTGGGCACATTCCAGTAAATTTAAATTGAAAAGGAGATACCTTATGAGAAAAGTAATCATTATTAACCTGCTCGCCCTTTTTGTCGCTTCCGCGGCGTTTGCTGAATCTGCTATTACATCTGGCACTTCTGCCGCAATAAACTTCACTACTCCCGCAACTGGGCTCTCCGTCTACGGGGCTGCTGCTCTCCCCGTTGTTAACTCACCAAATGCACCTGCCGCCGGTACCGTTTTGATCGGCAAAAACTCGACCGGGTGTGGGACCGGCTGGAATACCTCAACTACCGCCTATGCGATTGAAACGCAACATATCCAAGGCTCCAAGGCATTCGGCACTTCATATGACAGTACCGCTATCTACCAAATAGATGTATCGAAGGGAACACCCGTTGACACGGCTGGTCCTACTACAAGCGATTCTGGGGCATTTGCCACAAATTGGACAACGATGTAGCTGGATTAAATCCCGGAGGAAAAATGGCGGGGTGTTGCGGCATCCCGCCATTTTTTGCGTGAGACCATGGAAACCCGACTCAATCCCCGCATCATTGCGTTGTTTCTTATCTTCGTCGTGCTCGGGCTCTATTACCCGGCCATTTTCGCGCCGTTCAATTCACTCGACGACACGGGGATGCGCGACTATCTGCTCAACACGGATACCTTCACCCTCCACAACATCTTCTTTCCCGGCGGGAGCGGCACTTACTACCGGCCGCTCCTGGAGTTGTCGTTTTTCTGGGACAAGTATGCATGGGGTCTCGAAGAAAGCTTCATGCACCTGGATAATATTGTTCTGCATCTCTGCAACACCCTTCTGGTATTCGTCATAGCCCGCAGGGTCAGCCGCCTGCTGGGGGTTGAGTCTCCTCTCCCATCTCTTTTGGTGCCTCTCTTTTTCGCCATCCACCCGATCAACACCGAGTCGGTCAACTGGATATCGGGGAGGACAGATCTCTTGGTCGGCTTTTTCATCCTCCTTGCGACAATTATTTTGCTCAACTGGCCAAAGAGCAGCCATGCGTCACTCATAGCCGCGCTCGCATTGCTCCTCGCCTGCCTGGCAAAGGACACAGCCATATTCTTCCTCCCCGCTGCCATCATCCTACCTTTCTTCATCTTCGAGAACGGATCGGAAAAGGCGCCCCTGCGCATTTCAATACTGAAAAACATTCCCCATTTTCTTATCTTCACCGCGGTCGGGGCAGGTTATTTCATCTTCCGGGCATTGGCTTTCAAACGGGGAGACATAGGGGTAAAACAAGTAATAACTCACGTTGCGGGGGGAGAAAGTTCAGGTGCACTGCTGAGCATTAGACTCGTCCTCAAGGCCGCAGGTTTCTACGTTAAGAAGCTCTTCAATCCGTTTCCCCTAAATTTCAGCATTATGCATGTGTCAGACCTTTATATGGTCGTTGGCGTTATGCTGATCATTGTAATCATCCGCCTGCTTATTCGCCGTACCCTCCCGGGATTCTTTTTTGTCGCTGCGGTTTTTGCCGGCGCCCCTGCGCTGCTTGTTCCCCTGCTCAAGATGACCTGGACTCCGTTGGCGGAACGTTACATGTATGTACCCTCGGCGTTTTTTCTGATTGGAGGGACATTTGCGATTTATCAATGGGAGAAAGTGCACCATTATCAAAAGGTCATGGCGTTGGCGGTCGCCGGTCTCGCCGCGATCGCAATCTGCGGTACCGCTCAACGGAATTTTCTCTGGCAGGACAATCTGGCGCTGTATGAAGATTGCCTGCGGAAATCCCCCGATTTTACTCCGGCGCAAAACGAGCTTGCCAACGCCCTCTATGCCAGAGGCAAGAACCAAGAGGCTTTTAAGATAATCAAGTCGATGGAGTTACCTGATGATTTAACCAATTCCCAGTATGGTCTGATCAGCAAGTCCGCCGCCATGGTGAACGAAGGGGATTTTGACGGGGCCCGCAAAATTCTGCGACAGGCGCTTGCCAATCCGGGCAGGCACGAGGCCAGAATCATTCAACGTTTATTGAAACTGAATGATACGGAGGTGCAGAAGGGCAACCTTCCCCCTGAGAAATTCTATCCGGAAAATGTGCAATTGCTGTCAAGGATGTTTGAAATCACGGGGGATCCTTTCTATCTGTACCGGCTCGGTCAGACGCACTTGTTCAATAATGACAGGGAGAAGGCAAGGCTTGCCTTTCAGCGAGTTGTTGCCTTGGCCTCCGAAAAGGTGTATTATCGCAAGGCTTCCCAAAAGCTTTTGACAAAACTGCTTTAGTGGTAAACCGGAAATAGAGGAGCCTTGCAGATGTTCAACATCGTAGTCATTACACTGAAGGGGATATTCCGTGACCGGGTTTTCCAGGGGATAGTCATGACCTCTCTGGTTTTTCTGGTTATCCCCTCTGTCGCCACCCTCTCCATGCGCCAGGTAACTGAACTTTCCATCACCCTATCGCTCTCCCTGATCTCTTTCATTCTCCTCCTGCTCTCCGTTTTCCTGGGGGGGACTTCACTCTGGAAAGATATCGAGCGGCGATATACCTACAGTGTCCTTGGTCTGCCGATGCCAAAGGGGATTTACCTTCTGGGCAAATTCAGCGGGACGGCCCTCTTTATCCTCCTGTCATCCGTTATTCTCGGCGCGGCAGCCTTTATGGTCGTCTCCTATACAAGTGCCGTCTATCCGCCCGACAGGGCTGTCGCCTGGGGCAGTATTGCGCTCTGCATCCTCTTCGACGCAATGAAATATACGCTTCTTATTGCCTTTGCCTTCTTTTTCTCCACGGTCAGCACCTCGTTCTTCCTGCCGATATTCGGCACCATAGCCACATTCCTTGCCGGCGGAGTAACCCAGCAGGTTTATGAATATATCCATTCCTCCGCGGGGAAAACCCTTGCGCCTTTCATAAGGCAGGCTGCCGCAGCTCTTTACTACCTCCTTCCAAATTTCAGCGCCTTTGACCTGAAAGTGAACGCCATTTATGGCTTACCTCCTTCAGTGCCGGGGCTGCTCCTTACCGTATGTTATTTTGTTGTCTATGCGACGATCCTCCTGACTTTTTCAGTAATCATTTTCTCCAGGCGTGAGATGAGGTAGCAGGATGAAGCTTTCCATATCTTTTCTTGCCATTGCCCTCTCGTTTTACCTGTGCCTCATCGTCCCCTTTACAGACTATATGTGCAATAAGCCTTTTATGGAGAAGCTTGGCTACGTTCCCAGCGTGGGGGTGATACAGGCGGTTTCAGCAGACCAGAAAACTCTTGTGGGGGCTTTGCTTGTGATGAAGGTGCTAATGTATTTCGGCGGGCTAGTGGAAAGATCAAAAAACGAACTCCCGCTGCCGCCCGACTACCCGGCCATGTCCAGGATGATCCATGGCGCCGTCCAACTGGACCCTTATAACATGGACGCCTACTATTTCGCCCAGGCAATCCTTGTCTGGGACGTGGGGAAGGTAGGTATTGCCAACGACCTTCTCGACTATGGCATGCGCTACCGCACCTGGGACTGGTATCTGCCGTTCTTTGCGGGATTCAACCATGCATTTTTTCTGAAAGATTATTCGGCTGCAGCGAAGTTCTATCGACGCGCGGGCGAGCTTTCCGGTTCTGAACTGTTCAAGAGCCTTGCCGGAAGATACTTGCAGGAGGCCGGTCAAACTGACATGGCAATTGACTACCTTTCCGCTATGGAAAAGGGGGAGAAGAACCCGGCGATCAGGCAGAGCTATCAGACAAGGATTGCCGCTTTCAGGGAGGTCCATAGAATAGAGATCGCCCGTGACAGATACCTGAAGACGACCGGCCGGCTTCCCGACACGGTTGATATGCTCATCCATATTGGTTATCTCTTTCCGCCGCCGGTCGATCCCTACGGAGGGAAGTTCTACCTAGAGCCGGATGGCAAAGTTGCAACGACTAGTAAATTCGCGTATGCTCTACGCAATACCGTCAGTAAAAACAACAAAGTTCTGGAGAAACGCTGAGATGCCGGCATTAGGGATGATAAATCTTGCAAAGACTTTCAAGGGAAAGCACGGAGCAAGGGTGGATGCCCTCAAGGACCTTACTCTTGATATAGAAATGGGTGAGATATTCGGCTTTCTCGGTCCGAACGGAGCCGGCAAGAGCACTACCATCAAGCTCCTGATGGGGCTTATTCACCCCAGTTCCGGGAACGCAAACATAATGGGGAGCGATATCGCTTCCACTGAAGCGCGCAGGCATGTTGGTTACCTTCCGGAGAACCCCGCCTTCTATGATTATCTTTCCGCAGAGGAGTATCTCCATTTTGTGGGAAAGACATTTGCCATGCCCACCTCACTGCTCAGAGAAAAAACCGAGGATCTCCTCAGGCGCCTGGAGTTGTGGGATGCGCGCAAAAGACTTATGCGCTCTTACAGCAAGGGCATGGTTCAGAGAGTCGGCTTGGCGCAGGTGCTTTTGCATGATCCTGATGTATACATCCTTGACGAGCCGATGAGCGGACTGGATCCCCTGGGACGCGCACTGGTGAAAGAGATTATGATCGACCTGAGAAAGCTCGGGAAAAGTGTTTTTTTCAGCACACATATCACTTCCGATGTCGAAAGCGTCTGCGACAGGGTCGGGGTGATTGTGAAAGGGGAGATGAAATGCGTCAAGAAGGTGGACGAGATAACCGTCGGTGGCATAACCGGCTATGAGTTAAGGTATCTGGATAAAAGAGATGGTTCTTCCATAACCGAACAGGTTCGAAAGGAAGAACTGGCTGCACGTCTTTCGACTCTCCAATCAGCCGGAAGCCGAGTGCTGACGGTTGAACCAGTTCGGAAAAACCTGGAAGATTTTTTCGTTGATATAGTTAATCAGGTTTGAGGGAGTATCTTGCCAAAGCTTACCGGTATACTCTTCATCCTTCGCCCAACCCAGTGGCTTAAGAATCTCATGCTCTTTTTCCCACCTTTTTTGGGTGGGGAATTGCTGGCGCCAGGAATGCTTGCCAAGGGTGGCCTCCCGATGCTCTCCTTTTGCCTTGCCTCCAGTTCGACTTATGTCCTTAATGACATCCTGGATCGCGAACATGATAGAAATCATCCCAGAAAGAAAAACCGACCGATTCCTTCCGGCATGGTTTCCCTGTCAATGGCAGGAGCGCTGTACGTTGTTCTCCTTGCAGGAGCTCTCCTGTCGGCTAGCCGGTTATCTACGGTATTCATTTCCATTCTTCTGGCGTATCTTCTTATCTCAGCCCTCTACTCCTTTTTCCTGAAAAGACTCCCCATAATAGATCTTTTCTGCATTTCAGCTGGTTTTATCTTTCGTCTCCAGGCCGGGGGCGAGGCATTTGGCGTGGAGATATCGTCATGGCTGTTCCTTTCTGTCTTTCTCCTGTCCATTTTTCTCAGCACCGGTAAACGACTGTACGAGAAAAATGCCCTCGGCGACAATGCCGGGAACCATCGCAAGTCTCTACTCCTCTACCCGCCGGGCTTTCTTGATGGCACCATGTATATGACCGGTTCCGCGGTATTGGTTACTTACACTATGTATGTCATCTCTCGCCATACCCTAATCTTTACCGTGCCACTCTGTTGTTTTGGCTTGTTACGCTATATCTTACGAGTGAAATCCGGACTTGGCGGGGACCCTACAGAATCGCTCCTAAAGGATGGTACACTTTTTGTGGTGGGAATTTTGTGGGCGGTTATGATAGGATGGGGGATATACGGGATGTAGTGAAGATGACAATTGACCGAAGCCGAGCAGAAGGAGATTCTTGCATCTGTCCTCAAGTTTAATGGAGATGCGGAGGTTTGTTTTTTCCGGCTCGGGTAAAATCACAATTAAGTAGTTCCGCCTCGATGGTCCTTGAGAAAGGAGCGGTTAGACTGTGTACAAAGAAGAACTGATTTACCCGTCGGATCTCCTCGCAAAGCGAAAGGTGTGGAGTACGGTTTACCATGGAATCTAATGTTGAGCTTATCATCGAACCCGGCAGGGGGATCAAGAATTACTGGGGGGATCTCTGGCGTTACCGGGAGCTGTTTTATTTCCTCGCCTGGCGTGATATTCTGGTCCGTTACAAACAAACTACCATCGGCATTGCCTGGAGCGTTCTCAGGCCTTTTCTGACCATGATCGCTTTTACCATTGTGTTCAGCAAATTTGCCAAACTTCCATCCAACGGAGTACCCTATCCGATTCTGGTCTATGCTGCCATGCTCCCCTGGCAGTTCTTCGCGAATTCCCTCTCCGAGGCGAGCAATTCGCTGATCGATAATTCCAATCTTCTCGCTAAGGTTTATTTTCCCAGGCTGGTTATACCTGCAAGTTCGCTAATAGTTAGCCTGGTGGATTTCTGTATTTCTTTGGGCATACTCGCGCTACTTATGATGTGGTACGGGTTTGCCCCGGACTTGCGGATACTGGCGCTGCCGCTTTTTTTTCTGCTTGCCTTTATAGCATCTTTCGGGTGCAGTCTCTTGCTTGCCTCCCTTAATGTGAAATATCGTGACTTCCGTTATGTGGTACCGTTCATCGTCCAGTTCGGCCTCTATATCTCGCCAGTTGGTTTCAGCAGCAGCATCGTACCGGAGAAATGGCGACCCATCTATTCCCTAAACCCGATGGTAGGGGTCATCGACGGTTTTCGCTGGGGGCTTCTCGGCGGCAAAACCCCCATTTACTGGCACGGGCTGCTGATTTCTTTGATGGTTTCAGTTGTTATCTTTTGCTTTGGCCTCCGTTATTTCAGGAATATGGAAAGGACCTTCGCGGATGTGATATAGTTCGGAAGCATGGAGACGGGAGTGAAGGGCAGGTAACAAGTAGTCAATGGGGGAAACGGGATTCAATTTGGTGTTGATGAAGAAATAGATTCTCGATTTTCATGCACAATATTTCGAGTTGGCCGCGAAAGACGCAAAAAGCACAAAAAGGTTGTTTATTGCGTAGGTTGCGAATTTTCACGGCAACATGCATTTGTTGTGGTCAATGAGTCTGGCCATGCGGACTCGCACGGGAAGAACACGGATATAAACAGTCTTTGCGATATTGTCCGTAAAACTAGTTTTGATATTCACTGGTTTCTCTTACATGGCTATCTGAAAAAAATCTATGAAAATGCGCCCATCTCCTAAGAAAAGTGGGGCTTGATGTGATACAGCAACATCCACTTCAGGTTATATTCAGAATGAAACTTTGCAGGGCGATTATTATGCGGATCTTTTCATTGACAACTGCTTGATTGTTAAACTGAAAGCCAGTAAATGGCTTGCAATTGAGCGCATAGCTCTGATACTTGGTTATATGAGGTCTCAAGGATAGAGAAGGGTTTGTTGATAAACTTCGGCGCTTCAAAATTGCATATAAATAAGTATATTCTCAGCCAGGAACTATCCTGTAATTCGATTGAATAGCCAATAAAAGGGCGCAATAGACACAAAAGAATAGATTTTTTACCTTTTTTGTGATTTTAGTTGCAAGAAATAATTTCATAATCATGTCAGCTATTATAACCGTTGAAAACCTGGGCAAGAAATACCTTCTGAGCCACCAGGCCCAAAGGCAGCCGTACGTTGCTTTACGCGATGTGATCACGGAACAGGCATACGCCATCGGACGAAAAATGCTGCGTCCCTTTCGCTCCTCAAACCTCGCTCCTCACACTTCACTTGAGGACTTCTGGGCGCTCAAGGGTGTTTCCTTGGAGATCAAGCAGGGAGAAAAGGTCGGGATCATCGGCCGCAATGGAGCGGGCAAGTCTACTCTTCTCAAGATTCTCAGCCGCATCACTGAGCCGTCCACCGGCAGTGTACACATAAAGGGGAGAGTGGCAAGCCTTCTGGAAGTTGGTACGGGATTTCACCCCGAACTGACCGGACGGGAGAATATTTTTCTTAATGGTGCTATTCTTGGAATGAGCCGTGCGGAGATCAAGAAGAAGTTTGATGAAATCGTGGATTTCGCGGAGATTGAGAAATTTCTCGACACCCCAGTTAAGAGATACTCCTCCGGCATGTACGTACGGCTTGCATTTGCTGTCGCGGCGCACTTGGAACCCGAGATTCTGCTTGTTGATGAGGTGTTGGCGGTAGGGGATGCCCAGTTTCAGAAAAAGTGTTTGGGAAAGATGGAGGATGTTTCAACGAAGGACGGACGGACGGTGCTGTTTGTCAGCCATAACATGCAGGCAGTTCGTCATCTTTGCAATCGGGTGTTGGTATTGGAGAGAGGCGGGATTGCTTATGATGGTTTACCTGCCGCCGCTGTAGTTAGGTATTTCGATGGATTCAGAGACGACTGTGCTCCAGCAGATGGCAAAGGTCGTCCAGTAATGGAACATGGTGGCGAGATAAGTATGGTTAAGTTTGTTGATACTTCTGGCTTGCCATTGAGAAGCTGCACACGTGGCGCGAGTATAAACGTTCAGGTAAACTGCCGCTTTGCGGAAAAGGTTAATGCTCCAGAAATATCTATGGCAGTTTTACATGGGGAAGGCGCTCCAGTTTTTTCTTCCTCAATACTTGACGAATACGAACCATATGGGCTTGAAGCGGGCCTGTATGTTTTTACTTTCAGCTTTTCGTCCGAATATTTCAAGCTTGAGCCATATGCCCTGACACTGTATCTCTTGGATGGCAATAAAGTTCTTGACCATGTTGACGGTGTTCCTCTGCCGGAAATTTCCTATACAAAAAATAATGCTTTTGTAGAAGCCCATCGCTGGGGAATCATGGTTGTTCCGGTTAAGTGGGAACTGGCAAGAAGGCTGAAATGATATGTTCGATGGTAGTATGAACAAGATAAACAAGCGGGTTCTGATATATACAATGACCGATGGTCTGGGTGACTATTTTGTCATCGGCGATCTTATTCGCACTGCGGCAATAAAAATTCCCAATACAGAATGCATAGTCGTTCATCGTGGGAACAAACACGTACATCTTTGGCCATATGGCAATTCTAGCGACCGGTTTTTCAGTATCTATTCTTTGACCCAGTTGGTATCACTTGTACTTCTTCTTCACAGGAAGCGGAAAAATGGTGCAAAGGTATTTGCTTTTCAAATGGCCCCCGGTTCAGTTCAAGGGTTTCTATTTTTTGCCCTTCTCAGAAAATTCGGTCTGATTGACTTTATAGTCGATTTCAATTTAATAAATGCAGATATAATCACTCCACCAGTTGGCGGAAAATACATTCTTCATCTACACCTAGACCAGCTTGCGCAATTATTCGATTGTCCGAAATTGGATACCACTCCAAGACTTGAACTTCCGTTGCGCCAATGGCACGGTGGATGTGAAACCAAAGGTCCGCCGCTTTTTGGCATTCATCCCTGGACTCGAAGGTCAAGCCTGAATCTTAAGTGGCCAGATAGTAACTGGCTGGAAATTGTCGATTATCTGATAACTTGTGGCGGCATACCGGTGCTTTTTGGAAAAGACGTTAAATTTGGCGAATTTGGCAAAGTGCTGATTGACAGGTATGGGGCAGACAAAGTTTGCATTAAGCCGTCAGCATCAGTTGAGGACCTGGTAAAAACAGTCGCTTCATTGTCACTGCTCATATCTCTCAACAGTTCAGTTATCCATGTGGCATATGCCTGTAAAGTTCGTACCGTTGTTTTGTCAGGACCGCATTTATCAATATGGACACCGATTGATGTGTTATTTCGGGAAGTACGTGATCCCGGTGCTCTTTTCCCGCCTTCTGACGAGCGTAAATCCCATGAGGTTATTGCCATGGTGTCCAGAATAGCAACCAGTGACGTAAAGCTGGCGATCGATAATTTATTGAACCGACCATGAAAAGATCCTTTTTGAAAACTCTGCATGCCGCCACTGTCTATTATCGTGAGTTTGGGCTTCTCCATACTATCAGGCGCACGTTTGAAGTGCTGGCAGATAGACTCATAATGCTGATCGCGGTTATGACATCATTTGGACTTATAGTGAAGTTGTTATATCTCAGACTCTGTATCCGTCCATCAGACACTGATTCAGGTTTCATGCAAATTGTGCAAGGCAAACGAGACAGGGTCCCACTGGTTGGCCTGCTTTATATTGGAGGGATGGGTGACAGCCTGTTCTTATCTTCTCTCGCTGCTGCCGTTATAAAAAAATATCCAAAGGCAAAAATATTTGCCTTTGTTAGGGATCAATCACATTGTAATTTATTCAAAGGGACTGATCTAATATCAGCAGTATTTGAAGTAAAGTCTAAGTACAGTTATTTGCTTAGGCATTGTTTGCAGCAACTTACTGATATATTTATGGAGGATCGTTTTGTTATAAAAGTCAAAAATAATATTGCCACAAATGAGGAAATAACAAAGTGTGAACTGGCCTTCAAAGAATTAGACAAGAACTGGGATATTTTCCCTCTCGACAATTATCGATTTGGAAACATGGGGCTTACCATTTATGAATTGGCCTCTCGCTGTACCGGCCTTGCAGTTGTTGAAGATGATTTGACCATACCATTGCTTCCTGATGATTTTAACGGATTGACGAGATTGATACCTGGTATTTACCCATACAAGTACATAACTGTTCATCATGGTTGTGATTCCAGGATGACGCTTCCTGATAACAGCGGAACAGATATGCAGAGTAAAAACTGGTTTACAGATAGATGGGAGGCCGTTGTCGAGGAATTATCACAGCACGGATACACAGTTGTGCAATTGGGTATGGATGGGGAACCCCGGATAAACCTAACATATAATTTACTAGGAAAATTAACCTTGCGAGAAACTGCAACGGTTCTCAAGTACGCAGCACTGCATCTCGATGCGGAAGGAGGGCTGGTTCATCTAGCTCGTGCAGTTTCTACACGTTCAGTAGTTATTTTCGGCCCAACTCCTGTAAGTCTTTATGGTTACAGAGAAAACATCAATATAGCTGAAGGCGAATGCAGGAATTGTTTCTGGAGTGATATCCGCTGGTTTCAGCGTTGTCCAAAAGGATATCAAACTCCGAAGTGCATGGATCAAATTTCATCCCGCAAAGTCATTGATTTGACCTTGGAGGTTTTGCAGACTGACAGGCCAAGACAGTTGCCTAGGGCCGAACTAGTCAATTTTTCAATGTTTGATGCGCAGTTGCCTGAACGGTATGCTGACGTCCTTCTAGGTATTTACAAATCTGCTGCAATTGACTTCAATGGTGTTGCCAAAAGTTCTCATAACAAGCTCAACGGCTGCTATGTTCATGCCTCTAAGAACTGGGAATATCTCTATATTGTCGAACAGATCAAGGACGAGTCAAACTGCCGGAAAATCATTGACGTAGGCTCAGGTCGCGGTGCGCTGCAAGTGTATCTTTCTGCAAGTGGCTGGGATGTTACCTCCGTTGATCTGGGTTTTTCAGAGCACTCACATGACGGCAGAGATTATCGCCATTCTTTTTTGGAGACATATGGTGACAGAATAAATTTCAAATTTGCATCCATATTCAATCTCCCGTTTCCTGATGACAGCTTCGATGCTATAGTGTCAGTTTCAGTAATAGAGCATCTGAAAAACAAGGAATTTGCCCTTTACGAGTTGCTTCGAGTTTTAAAGCCCGGCGGTACACTGGTGCTCACATTTGATATTACCAAGCATGAAAATCTGTCCGAGACAACTGATGATACCAACCGGATTGAGATCTTCACTCCGGAAACTTTTTCCAGATGTATGACATCAATTGGAGTTTATCTAGAACCGCCCAGCATTCAAAACTCATTGGACCAGATGATGAAAGCCCAAATAGAAGGCATTCCATGCGGTATGACGGTTGGAGGTGTGAGGTTACGAAAAGCCATTGCCATTCCTGATTTGTCCACCTCTGCTTTTCACTAACATATCTGCTGGGTTGCAGACGGTGACAGGCGAGATTGCTAAGCAGCGCGTATTTATTATACCAGGATTTTTGCCGGTAGTGTAATAGGGAGTTATGGCAAACACTGCCATCCCTCCACAATGATGTTGGCGACTCTATAGCCCCGGATTACCGATAGGCCTTGAAAAATGATCTCACAGGAAGAATGCAGACATATCGTCAGCCGCTACTTGATCGACATTCCTTTTCCATATCCAGTGCCAACACTTGGACGTGGCAATGCGCTTTCGACAATCCATTCATCTCGAATCGCACGGAGTTTATTCTCGCGGCCGTTTCGGTGCATGGAAATACGAAGTTGGCAATATGGACCACTCATTCATGCAGGGTGTTGAGGTTGTGGAGCGACTGCTTCTAGGGAAAGGCGAACGAACGATTCACTGCAGGTTTAATCCAGTGAAGATAAAGCTTCTCAAATATTCAGACAAACTGATTGGCGCTCTGTTAACCCGGTTGTTAACAACTCCGCTGTCTCAGCCAATTCGTAATCCCCAAAATATTCTTGTCATCCGCCCTGGCGGTATCGGTGACGCAGTTCTCCTGATCCCTGCCATACGTCATCTCAAGAGAAATTATCCCGATGCCAAAATCACGCTATTGGGAGAAAAACGGAATAGCACTATCTTTTCCCTCTGTTCTTGTGTCGATAAGTCTATCCACTACGATAATCTGCGTGAACTATTTACAGTAATCCGCGGCGGTTACGATATGGTGATCGACACCGAACAATGGCATCGATTGTCTGCTGTGATCGCCAGGTTTACAGGAGCGTCCTTAATAATCGGTTACGGAACCAATGAACGGAAAAGGCTTTTTACACATGCGGTCCCATATTCTCACTCAGACTATGAGGCGGAGAGTTTCATTAACTTAATAGCATCAATGGGTATTAAACGGCCTGATAAGTTCAATACCCCTTTCCTTGTTATCCCTAAATACGCTAAACAGAATGCGGAAAGAATGCTCGGGAACCTTGTCGCCAAACCGTTTGTTGCAATCTTCCCCGGGGCCAGCATCCCTGAACGTCGCTGGGGGGCGGACAAGTACGGAGAGGTGTCGGCAAGGCTTTATCTACAAGGAATACCTGTCGTAGTGATTGGCGGTAAGGAAGATGCCTGTGACCGTGAAAAAATTGATGCGGGTAATTTTAGTTTGAACCTGGTTGGAAAGACCTCTCTCGTCGAAACAGCGGCTGTCATTGATATGTCAGACCTTTTAGTCAGCGGTGATTCCGGTATTCTCCACATTGGAGTTGGGCTTGGCAAACCGACAGTCTCCCTGTTCGGTCCCGGCATCGCGAAAAAGTGGGCACCATCTGGTTCCCGCCATATCGTCATCAATAAGAATCTTCCCTGTTCCCCATGCACCAAATTTGGCTATACGCCTAAATGCTACATCAGCGCTAAATGCATGGCGGATATTTCAGTGGATGAGGTCGTCGCAGCAATTGAGAAACTGTTCGCGACAAATCCTGACGATTGAAGATGGCCCAGAATCCATGAAACTGTTTTTTGGGGGAATATATTTTCTTCGTTGACAATGGTGGTAAGAAATTGTATAAATTTAAGTTCTTGTGCAGGCAAATTTAATATTTCGGCGGCGTAGCCAAGTGGTAAGGCAGAGGTCTGCAAAACCTCGATTCAGCGGTTCAAATCCGCTCGCCGCCTCCATATAAATGAAGGGGTCAGCCATTGTGGCTGCCCCCTTTTTTAAATCCGTGTGAAATGAAGATGGCTTAAGCATTCGAAAACTTTAAATGTCCTTTAAACCCTTATATTTGGCTTTGGCTATTTTGAATTCTTCAGATAACTGCGGCGGTAGGCTTCCCTTCAGCTGTTGTAACGCTTCATTGAAATCATTCTGCGATTTGCTGACCGAATCGATAAAACCGGATAAAGAATCGGACGGAGCAGCCGCCAAGGCATGTGCTTTTGTATACACACCATAGAGGTTGGAAAGTTTTTTCTTGGAGTCGATAAACTTTTTTGGCGGATCATTTAATGTTTGCATAAATCTGTCGGTTGTATCTTTAACACCATTTAAACGAGACTCCTCTTCTTCGCTGATGTGCGGAGCATATTTCTGCCCCGCAGCCATATTCGTCTTCCATTCTGCTGAAAGTTTTGCGCATGTACTGAGACTCAAATCCGTTCCCACTTTCATTGTGTAAAGTGCTCGCATATAGTTTTTTGCATACAGTTGTTCCGCTTTCTTAATATGAAAGAAGAAACCTATGCCGACTACCAACAATGCGACAAGAGCCACAAGGCCAAGTCTTACAAGGAGGGCTTTTGAAGGCCCAGCGACGGATCTTTTAGCTCCAGTGTATATGTAGGTCTGTTTCGCCGCCGGCTTGAGAGTGAAGCTGCCTGAAAATAAATCCGGTTTTTCCACCCGCCTGCGGGGAGGTTTGGAAGTCTGCACCAGGTAATAATCGGGGTACATGACTCCGCATGCTGAACAGACAATTGTATGGTCAAGTTCCCCGCCACATTTATCACAATAAGTTTTCCCCTCTTTTTTCAGGGCCATCCTGGCGTAGGATTCCTTATTTATCCAAAAGCGGCTTTTACATTCCGGACATGGAGTGAGGGTCCCGTTTTCCGGTATTTTGGAAAGATCGACCTCTATTTGGGCATGGCATTTCGGACATGAACATGTCATATGTCATTCACCTTTTCGCATGGGCATATCAGTTGGAACAAATTTATTCTAATCGCATGTTTCTAACAGGTACAAAGCATTTCATTCTTGCTTGGATATTTCAACAGTAACAAATTATAGTATATCATTCTTCATATTTAATAGTTGCTCCCCAGTGTTACATTACTTCCGCTCCCCGCGCGAAGTATGTCATCCTGACAGTTTGCATGGGCGAGATTTTGATCAGATGTCCCATCCGCTCCCGTGCTGAAAATATCATAATCGTCATTAACAAAGTTGGTGCCAGTGAAGTCCAAATACTTGGGAGTACTATTGTATTGATAGGGATGTCCCCAAGGGTCTATTAGACTACCTTCCGGTCCGATGACGCTCAAGGTATTGGGGTATATATTTTGGCTTATGTAGTAAGCGTAAACGGCCTTATCAATCACGCGAACCTCAGCTTCGGCTCGGGCCACTTTGGCCAAGTTTCTCATATTGTTATAAGCAGGGATGGCCATGGCAGCTAAGACCCCTATGATGCCAATGGAAACAATTAGTTCGACCAGCGTGAAGCCACGGTTATTTAGTGCGGCTCCACCCAGATTTGGAGCAACCGAGGCCGTTACCAGGAAGGCTCGTTTTCTACAGAATTTCGCTTTACCTTTTTCTTGTGTTCTCATAAGAGATTATCCCTATGTGTCATAGGATATATATATATTCTAAATCGTCGGGATAGTCATCCAAAAACGTGTCTGCAGGTTAACAAAATCCCAGTTTTTCCGACCGACAACAACATAGAATAAAAAGCCGATATTACTTTCAACAGAGTATAGAAAAACACCCTTAGATAATTCTTTACATTAAACATGCCAATTTTTATTGTTAATAATTACAACCAGTTAAGTATACGCGAGGAAGTGGTTTTACAAAAATCGTCACGATGTTCACTAATTATATGACAAAATTTGGTATTCATGATACTCATCAGATCAAATCTTTCGCCTTGATCTCGGCCTTAAGCCAGGCGTATGCCACTGGCGCGGCAACCAGGCCCGCCATGCCAAAAAACCGCTTCCATCAACAGCATGGCGCAGAGGAGTTCCCAGGCGCGGGCGTGTACTTTGCCGCCGACTATCCGGGCATTGGTAAAATACTCCAGCTTGTGGATAGCGATCAAGAAGGCTACTGAAGCCAATGCCACGGCCGGTGACATGCCGAGGCTGATCAAAACAATCACGGCATTGGAGATAAGATTGCCGACTACCGGGAGGAGCCCAGTAACAAAGGTCAGAGGAATTAGAACGGTCAGCAGGGGCAAGCGCACGCCGCACAAGGGAAGGATTACCATGATGTAGAGCGCAGTGAGAAGAGTGTTGAGCCCGGCAATCTTCACCTGGGCGAAGACTACCTTGTCGAATGCATCCGTGAGCGCTTGAGCGCGGGCGTGCAGGGCGGCTGCGAATGGCGGCCATCGGTCGGTTGCCACATAATGATGCAAGGCGGTCATGCCGCCAACTACCATGCCAAGTAGTAAATAGGCTAAGGTCCTGGCCCCTGCCATCCCCGCGGCAGAGATCTTCCCTCCGTGCTCATGCAACAAGTCGGCAAACAGATTCTGTAAATCTTCCTTAGTAGCCGGCAAGACGGCCGAAACAGAGGCGGGGAGGGATTGCCTCAGCTTTTCCAGAGTTTCGGTTACGGTTGCGAGCAAAGCGGCCATACCGCCATTACGGTGCATAAACGACCAGAGGCCGAGAGTGGCTCCGATAAGTCCCAGCACGACGATCGTGGCTAGGACGGCCGGGGCGATTTCGCGGGCCCGGCCGCCCCAGTTCGCAGGAAGTCGTCTGGCGAGTCTGACGGTCAGGACATGAACGGCCAGGCCGGCGAAGAGTGCCGGGAGCAGATGAAAGTACAGCCCCAGCGGAAAGGCAATGGCCGCAAGCAGTTAGCTGGCAAGAACGGGTCCGGCGGGTATCATCAGTCATCCCTTCCATTGATTATACACAACGCCATAATTCAGTGCTAACTTCCAATGACAAAAACTGGCCGCTAGCCACTGGTCACGCCGCTGTTATCACTGAACTCTGACTTTGTGAGTAGATTAAACATACTGTTATTATTGCATTTATATAAATGTAATAATATGAGCCTTTTGCAAAAGTCATAAAATCTTTGGTCAGCACTCAGGCATGGGGCCTTTATAAACCATTCATTTTTTAAGAAATGCCCTCAGAAAGGGATTATGCGCGTCATTTTTTTCAATTTTGGGGGCACCTTTCCTGTTTTAATTAGAGTTAACCAAGATCTTTGACAAATTCAGTGGCCAGTTACTTTGAGCAACTGATCCGCGAATAGATCAATCATGCCAAACATCAGGTGCATCATTACCTTCTCGGCCCCGCGAACCATGACGCAGCGAGCGCCTAATTCGTCCTTGAGGCGGCCATTGCAGCGCTCTGAAGCAGTCCGCTCGTTGTAACGTAGGGCTTCATGAGGGGCCATGGGGATAACATCTTTGCCTCGTGGATTACGGTCGATGATTGGTACATGTTCAAGCTCTTTGCTCTGATCCCAGATCTGCGCGGCATCATATGCCGCATCCATGAGGTCGTAACAGTAGGTCACCTTGCCGCTGGTCAGCTTCATCAGCGGAATGGCAACCTGGCTGTCATGCACGGAGGCGGAGGTCAACACGGAGCTTAAAGGGAGACCACAATCGTTCACGTCGATATGCAATTTGAAGCCATTCCAGGTCTCCGTGTATCCCTTGGCGTTCTTTTTGACGCCGCGGTCACAGACTGTTGGCAATTCAGCTATTGCCTCTTTTGCTGATTGGGTTCGCTGAACGTCCAGTCGCTTCGGTTCGACTGGCGTTCGCTCTTCTCCTTTGGCAGGCCGCCCTTTTTTACGTGGAGCCTTTGTCTGCTTGGCCTTTTTTGCCGGTTTCTCACGCCCCACGATGGCGGTTGAATCCCGGCTGACGTGCCCAACCAATTCCGTGCTCAGATGTTCTTTCACCAAAGCATCATGCACCAATGTGCCCAGACCAGCCTTGGCGAACTCGGCAAATGCACGGGAGAAAGTTGATTCAGATGGGACATCCTGTCTCCTTGCAAAACCGCAGATGGCCCGCAAGTTCGGGGTGCTCTGCAATTCGTGTCTCAAAGACCTGGTATGCTGATATTTCATAACTGCTTTGGCAACAAACGATCGGGCAATGGCTTCGCGCTCTTTAATCGGCCGTCCCAGCCATTGACGATCGGCGCTAATTGGAACATACTTTTCAATACTGACAAGCTCAAGGATCTTGACCAGGCGCTTCTCCGGCGCTGTTAACGGAGAAGGCAAACATTCATCGAGATGGGGAAATAAACTTTGCTGTATTGTTCCCATTAACCATGATATTCTATCCTTGAGCTTCATAGGCATCCTCCTTAATTGTTTTGTCTCGCAACTCAACAATATCATGGATTTGCCTGTGAAGCTCGCTTTTTATAAGGCTTCGCACATATATTCAATTTTTTGCATACACTTTTGCAAAAGGCTCATATATTTATTTTTTTCTTTTCTGAAAATCAATATTTATACTATTATGATGTAGGCTGGTTTCCGGCTGCTTTACCAGTTCGGGGGATGAACATCATGCTCGATAAAATTATCAGCGACAAAAAGATAGGGAGTATTCTAGTTGCATATCAGATCATCGATGAAGAGCAATTAAAACAAGCACTTAAGGTGCAGAGCCAAGCAGGCGGACGGCTCGGGTCAATTCTGCTGGACCTCGGATATGTGCAGATGGATGCCCTGCTGGATTTTCTCAGTAAGCAACTAGGCTTACCCTCGATGAACTTGTATAAGCTTGAAATTGACCCATCAGTTTTGAATCTGCTCCCTTTCGAAAAGATAAAAACCTATGAGGTGCTCCCTGTTGCCATCAGAGCCAATTCCATAGTTCTTGCCATGTCCAATCCCCATAATGTTGTTGTCAGGGATGAACTTGAATTTTCCCTAGGGAGAAGCATCAAGCCGGTCATCGTTCCATACTATCAAATCGTAACCGCTATCAGTTTTCTTGAGGAAAAGGGAGGAAAGCTTGACAAACCGCTCCGCGGGATTGATCTGGAAGCTTATGGGAAGCAACGACAGAAAAAAATTGATAAAATAACCCTTACGCAGATGTTTTATCTCCTGGTAAAGGATAATGCCTCTGATCTATTCCTGTCTGCGGGGGCACCACCGAGCCTCAAAAAGAATAACGAGATGAAAAGAATCTCCACGTCTGTCTTATCGCCCGAGGATGTTTACAATTTAGCCTGCCAATTGATGACTGCAAAACAAAAAGAGGAGTTCCAAAGGTCAAAAGAACTGGACTTTGCCTATAATGTGCCTGAAATCGGCAGGTTCCGCATAAATATTTTCCAGCAGCGAAACTCGGTTTCCATTGCGGCAAGGCATTTCAAGGATTACATACCAACTCTTGCACAACTTGGCCTCCCCCCCTGGCTGGAAGATTTTTCTTTGAAAACTCAGGGACTCATCCTGATCACCGGACCTACCGGACATGGCAAGACAACAACCCTTGCATCAATGATAGACATTATTAACACAAAGAGAAAGTGCAATATAATCACAATTGAAGACCCTATTGAGTATCGTCACAGGCATAAAGCCAGTAACGTAAACCAAAGGGAGGTGGGTTTCGACACTCAATCATTTCATGACGGGCTTAAGCGCATCTTCAGACAAGCCCCGGATGTGATCGTTATAGGTGAGATGCGCGATCCGGAAAGCTTTGCCATAGCCATCCATGCCGCCGATACCGGCCATCTGGTGCTCAGCACACTGCATTCCAATACCGCAACATCGGCAATTGATGCAATAATTGATGTATTCCCCCCCAACCAGCAACAGCAGATAAAGGTGCAGCTTGCCGAAAGCTTCCTTCTTATCCTGAACCAGCGACTTCTTCCCATGAAAGATAGCGATACAAGGATTCTCGCTTATGAAAAACTGATCGGGAGCTATCGGACGAGAAGCATGATCCGTGACGGGAAAACCCATCAGATCCGGACCATCCAGGCCACTGAAGATTTTGAATCGATTGATGTCAGCCTGGCAAGACTCTGCAAGGAAAACAAGATTTCTCCCGAAACAGCCCTTAAATATTGTGACAGCCCCGCTACCGTGAAGTCGCTCATCGGCAAATAGGCTCTTTCAGCTAAATTGCAAGATAACCCTGAACTCCGGGGTGAGGAACTGATCAATTAAAAAGGGCTAGCCGGCATCAGCTACCCCTTTTTCTTCTGTTTGCGCAGGCCGGCGAAAAAATCGCTGAGAATTGCCGCGCACTCCGTCTCTCTGACCCCTGACGTCAGCACAACACGATGATTGAGACGCCTATCATTCGAAAGGTCATAGAGGGAACCAGCGGCACCGCCCTTCGGATCATGGCATCCGAATACAACCCTGTCAATCCTGGCCAGCAGAATGGCCCCCATGCACATCATGCAAGGTTCCAGGGTCACATAGATGGTCGCGCCACTGAGTCGCCAGCTCACGTCTTTCCTGGCAGCCCTGCGGATGGCAATGATCTCGGCATGGGCAACCGGGTCGCGACGAGATTCCCGAAAATTGAAACCACGTCCCAGAATCACCCCATCTCTTATCACAACAGCACCGATGGGGACCTCACCCCGGTCAGCGGCCTTTTTGGCCTCACGGAATGCGATCCCCATCCAGTAAGAATCATCTTTCATTAAAGCCTCCGGCAAAACTACTGCGAGGCTGATCGGTGGAACTGCGGCGCGTTCAAAAGGTCAACGTAAAAGCAGGTACGTTTAACTTCCTAGCTCGCCTTTGCCTTGCATCCCGACTTCTTCGCGACGTTTTGCAAGATGCTTGTTTAGAATATCTGGCGCGCCCGGAGAGATTCGAACTCCCGGCCTTCTGATCCGTAGTCAGACGCTCTATCCAGCTGAGCTACGGGCGCGTACCTTTATTCCAACCAGCGCGGGTTTCCCCGCCGGGATAATGCTATCGTGACTCCTCTCTACTTGAAAGGGTCAATCCTCCAGGTTTGTTTTATGGCGGAGAGAGAGGGATTCGAACCCTCGATACCGGTTTCCCAGTATACTCGCTTAGCAGGCGAGCGCCTTCGGCCTACTCGGCCATCTCTCCGTAAGAAAACGGGTCAACGTTCAAGGTTCTATGTTCTGATACCTCGAACCTGTTGTTTTGGCGGAGGGAGTAGCCGCCAAACTCTTCCCCTAACTAATTGTTTTGTAACAGTTATAGCAAGCCTTAAATTGTCAGTTCTACTCTCTGTTCTACTAAAAAAATGCTGTCACACTTTTTTATGGGATGATGAAGCCGAAATAAAGCTGTCCGAATTTGAACGACTTTTATAACACTATTTTCAGATTCAAGCAACAGAAAAGCGATACCGCATTCTTTCCATTCCCACCCACTCACAAAGTTAAGCCACTGGACAACCTATCCGTCAGCTATTTACGCGCTAGCCAGGTGGAGCGCCGTAAGCCTCGCCATGCAGCACCTTATCATGTTCATGTGGTCGTTGATGGCGTCCTCCATTGAGCTTGCTGTGTACTTCATTTCATCCTCAAGCTCCGATTCTGCGAGTTCCTTCGTGTATGCCCACTCCAATGGCTCTGTCACTGCATCAATTCCTCCTGCCACATCGGCCCTTGGTAACATGCTTTACTCCTTTCTCCCTATCGGCATGTCCATAGGTTCATGGATGAGACCACATCAAAGTTGGTTGACGACCCTACGCGCCTTTAGGAGGCTGCGCGCGTGGTTCAGAAATCTGCGCGCGGATCCGCGCGTGAATCGAAAATGCTGCGCGCGTGGCCACCAAATAGACGCGCGTGACTTTGGACAGCGAGAATGCGATGGCAAGAAATTCAATTCCGTTGTTTTATCGGGTTTAAGCAATTCCACACAATTACAATACCGCGCGCGCCATAATCTCTTCGGGGCGCATGGAGAAGCTGCCGGTTTTACGGCTGGAGGTCTTTTTCCATGCCATCAATACCCGCACTTATCGCTCCTTTGACCAACTCCGCTACTGGCACACTATTTTCAGGATCAGACTCAAAATCTATAGTCCACACGATAACCGCCATTGAGTCAAAAGAATCGAATATTTCAACCGTGCCCTTGTAGTATGTTACTGGGAACGGTGATTTTACCCTCAGGTAAACAAGTCGCTTTATGGTTGGATTTATTTCTTTGATGACATCAGTTATTTCTCCTCCCCCCTCCAAAGTCATGTGTCGATGAGCGCCAGCCCCATAGCCTTCTACCTTGCAAGTGGAAATGATTGGAAACCACACATCCAACCTTCCTATCTTGCTAATCGCCTCCCACGCTTTATCGGTTGGTACATTCAACTTCTTGGTAATGGATTGTTTTGTAGTCATTTAAAGGCTCCCGAAAATGAAAATTTAACACCTAACATATTATTGAGTAGATATGATATGCGATCCCGCTGTTTCGCCTTAAATCCGCAAAATAACTTGATTAGCGGGCTATTCAACTAAATTAAAAAGAAGTTTCAATTTGATATGCAAACGGCACAGCGCCCCGTAACACCATACCAATAAAGGTTTTGAAGGAAATAGCCATTTTGAAAAGCACGATTAAATATATATCCAGCATTTAAGGCAACAATTGCCGGATTTTCTGTGTTGCTTTCCCCCGTTCCAGTAAGATGGGGATTGGAAATACATCCTTCTGGATTATCTCACCTTATACTGCGAAATCAAGGCATTATAAAGGTAATTTAATGCAAGACCATCTCACTGCTCCACCCCCCCCCGGCATACCCGGTAACCCCCGGCTGAAGTCGTCCGCCAAATTTTCTCGATCCCCCCTCTCAAGTATCCGCCATTTTTGAACTATTCGATTTCTGGCTAGAATTTTTTTCCCAATTTTGGAGTTTCCGAGTCCGGCTCGGTCGAATCGATTAATCCGTTACATAAAAACAGAAAAGGCCAGGATCACCCGGCCTCTTCTTCCAGTAAGTCTGTTATGTTAGGCCCCCCAGCGCAGATAAATCCGGGCACCAAGGGGAAGAACGTATTCCAATGTAACGTTTAACGGTGCAGCGGTGGGGGTTTTATCCCATCCGTCTGCCGCTGATTGTTGGGCAGTTCGGATACGTTAGAACTTTGTGACGCAACCTTGGCTTTCTCTGCTTTCGCTTCCAGAGTCGGCACAGCAAGCTGTGTTATGACAACCCATGAAAGTAGCAGAAAGAACAGAGTGAAAGCAAGATGCCCGTAAAACCAATCTTTATCTACATCTTCCCATGTGCCATTACCTTCTCGAAATTTCGGGTCATCGATTCCACGGGCTCGTTTTAGATAGTAATTGAGGTACCTCTTGTCTGCACCATGGGCCCTTTGAAGTGGCAAGTGCCAAAACGGAATTGTGAGTATAAATAGAAAGAGGTATCCGAAGCCAAGCCAGCAACCAAAGCACGGAGGCACGTATAAGCAATCGACCTTAAAAAACATCCAGGAAAACGCCGCGATTGCAGTCCAGAAACCGAGCGAGAGCTTCCATTCAATCTCACGACGATTGAAGAAGCTTTGTTGGGCAATCTTAGCTAGTTCGAGCCAGTCAGGATTTTTCTTATCTTCACCCATTTCATATAACCCCCCAAATATAGCAAGCGCAATGGCAAGTAGCGCGTAGCCCGAAAGTTTGAATAAACGCTTCATTCAAAAAGATTAACAGACAAATAGCTTTTGACAAGTTTTTCGTTGTGCGGTAGCTTGACGGGCAAGTGGGGGAAGGCCCAGGAGATGCTTCAGGAAATGACACCGTTCGACTTGGACGGGGAGACGTTGGAGGGGCTAGCGGCATCAATGGCGGATTAACCCTGGAGCTTCTTGGCGATACCCCTTGTCTGCGGCCTATTTTGTCGATGACTTCGATACAATCGAACTCATCTTGATCGAGTCTGGAAAGATCAGAAGGAGGAAACAATGAAATTCGATGACATGACACCGGCACAGCAGGCGATGTACCTGATGGGCGGGGGGTACGACCGGGATCAGGAGACGAGGCGAAGCCGGAAGATAAACAAGAAGCCAATGAACGCGGCGACAGACAGGATGCAGGAGAGTATGGACAGCTTGGCGGAAGCAATGGAGAGGATCAGGGAGGCTGAAAACTCGTAGATGTTCCCGCACCAAGAGCGGGTGACGGTTACGCTATCTACCTTGCCGATTCTGAACTTTTAGACTGGCGCACTGGCCGCTGAACATCACGGTTGAAGTGGTGAAGCTCGAACAGGCTGTAATTACTGGACGATTGCAACTTGTATTGAAGTTTCATTTCCACTCTCCCTTTAGTTTGGTTATGAAGTCAATGACTTCGTTAAGTGCCTCAAATCTCCGTGGGTCGTCGTGCCTGATCCGTTTCAACTGACTGATTGCAATGGTTGAAAATTGCAACGCTTGTGTGCACTCCTGTGCGACCCCTTGTGGTTTCGCCGGAGTCCGCTGCGGCTCCTTTCCCTTCCCCTGTGCCGCATCTATCGCTCTGCGCGCTTGGCGTACAGACAACTTGCCCTCGCGCATTTCTTCCATCATCTCCGGTGCTACCTTGGCAATATGCCTGATCCGCGACACATACTCTTTATTAGTGCCAACGATTTCTGCGGCGAGTTCATCAACCTGCTTGGCTTTCACAATAGGTTCACCAACTTTTTGGTTAACCTTTTCCATCCCCCTACCGTGATCCTTCCCGCCCTGCTTCTGCCGCTCCTTCGCCTCTGCCTCCATTATAGGGAGCATGTCCTGTCCATCGCAATCATCGCGCGATGGGAGCTGGTGAGGTGAAGCGCGCGCCATAATCATCTGAGGGCTTTGCGGCTCTTCGGGTTGGAGTGCATAGCTGCCTGTTTTGTGAATAGACGGGAGGACTACTGAAGTCACCCACTTCTTAAACCGTTTCGCTTCCGGCTTACGGGAAGTGAGGACGAGGGAGTAGAGGCCGGATTCGTTGATAGTGGTGGTTTGTTGCATTCTGCCGATGGCGTCCGCAATGTGGACACCATCTTTTTCGTCTTCGTCCAGCCGGGAAACTACCTGTCTCGGATTCCCCAACTCCAACACCCCGCATATCTCCCCGGCCACAAACCACGGCTCGCCGTCCTTCTCGACTGTCCTTACCTGCGGTGTCGTGAGCAATCCATGGCTGACGCGCGTGAAATGGAATAGGAGCGCGCGCGAAGCGCGTGACCGACAGGAGGGTGCGCGCGTGGCACCGAAGGCTCAAGAGGTACCCCCCGGCACCACCTCCATACCCCGTCTCGACTTCGGCTGACATTTTCTCTCGACCCTCTATCTCAAGCATCCGCCATTTTTGGATGGTTCGGTTTCTGCGTAGAATTTTTTTCCTAGGTTTTAAACTTTCCGAGTCCGACCGAATTGTTTCACGAAATCTTTAGCATAAAAGCAGAAGATGCCAGGATCACCCGGCCACTTCTTTTATTCAGTTCGAGTCTTGCTGGCTTCCCAGCGCGGTCCAACTGCCAAGTTGGAAATTCGTATATTCACACAATACTTCAGCTTTGTCTCATGCCAAGTGTTGCCCCTTCTTACAGACGTGATACGCCGGTCTTAAAACAATCGCCATCTGTATGACGTACCGGTTGGGAGTATTGGCGACTCCTCGATGTCGCTGGGTTCCAATGTCATTAAGTCGGCGTCGATGTCTGTATCTGTAAGCTGATCCTTAAGGTCTTTTAGTCTTTTTTCCAGTGCTGCCGATTTCGGTTCCATCACGGCCAGCGTGACCACGTCAGGGCGAAGATGCTTGGCGAGTTCAACAGTCTTGGCAATCTTGATTTCTTGCTTGGAAGCCTTGGCTTCAATTAAGCGCACAACACCATCAGACACAATGAGCAAATCGAGCTCAGAGTCGGAGCCGTCTTTGTTGGCGTTCTCTTTCGTGAAGAATAATTCGTGAGGGTCGAGGTAGAAGAACGACTCTTTCGCACGCTCAGCGCACTTCGCGAGACACCATACTACGGGGAGTAATCCATGTTCCTGCAAGCCTTTGAGAACGAAGCCGTTAATTCTGAAATGCCATGAATCGGCAACCGGTGCCGCCTCGTTCCTCCCGCACACTTCGCAAACCATTATTCGTTTCATGTCGTCGAGGCTGACCCAGTTGTTATTGAAACATTGGCGACAACGCCATTCATGACCTTGGTGCAAGATTTCCAGTTGGCATAGGTATTTTACTGATACAGCGAGCGATTGCTTTTCGTCTTCCTCCCATTCGTCGCGAGGCGCTACCGGCGGACACTTTTCCCAAAAGGAGTCACGAAATTCATCGAACTCGGTCCGCAAGTCGTCGAACTTTAGATAGCGTGATGGAAATCGTTCGGCTCGCGCTTCAATAAGCACGGTATTAGCCAAGCGTGCCCAATCATCGTCAGTGACAATTTGACCACCTTTTAACCGTTTCTTGAGCCGCCCAGTAACCTCTTCAATTCTTTTGTCGGTTGCCTTGGGTGTCGCGCCCAGCAACTCAAACCGCTCCTTCCAGAATTGTGAGAGAAATATTTCTTTTGCCCGATGGACGCCGCCGGACTTGCGAAGCAAGGCGGTCAAATACCGGCCTTTGTCGGATGGGCGCATATCATGGGCTAAGCCAGGCTTCGGATTGTTTTGATTGCGAACGAACGGCCACCAATCGCGATTAGCACAAATGGCGTAGCGAAACGCAGTCTCATCAGTTGGAACGCTTATCTCCGGTAATGTTCCCTCGACCCCACAAGCGAGGCTGAGCAATCCACCCTTCGTTGCTCTCGGCATGCAAAACGGCGACAAATTGTTAAATTCATATCCGCGAGTAAAGGCTCCCACCATACGTAACCGGCGTGGCAGGCGCCAATGATGTTGCACATTCTGGACCCAGCTATGGTCTACAGTGCGCTCGATATCGAGATCAAGCTGCCAATACCCTTGTTTTGCAATTGCCGGCAATTGAGGCGAATCCCGCAGGTGGCGTGGTAAAACTATGGGCGGGCGGAAGCTGTTCTCGTTAAATATTACTTCATGCCTGTCGCACGACTGGAATGGCAGTCCCGGCTCAACGTGGTAGCGCGCGTTTTCCAAAGCAGACGGCAACGGCACTGGCGCGTCCACCGAATGAAGATGCTCCGATGTATAGGCGTTGAATTTGTCGGCCGCGTGCAGACGTTTGGCGATTTGTTCCAGCTCGTTAGCCGGAACACTAGCGGAACGCACTATAATATGTGCATGAGAAGCATTGCTACTGATAGGATGATGAATACGGTTCTTGATGATATTCACAATTGCATTGAAACGATCTGCATCGTCTAAATCTTCTTGTGAAACTTTCAATGTGGCTACTTTGCCGCTCAACCAAGCGGGGGTGTGATGGAGGCCGTTCCAGAACATGAGACGGTCGGCAAAGGAATCACCAACAACAAAGTTGACGGTACGTGACCAAGCTGTATCAACGAGTTCAAGGCTCGGCGCGAGGCAGGCAGATAATTGCGCTAGTCCGATCAAATCCCTTTGGGTTGCAACGCGGTCAATTAATTCTTGCTCAGAGGAGACAATCTCTCCCTTTGCGTGCGGAATGAAACGCCGATCTGCCTGAATGTGCTCGGGTACAAAAACAATGGGTTTTAGATAATCGCCCATATTCCTAGCTATTGGCCAAGGACTTAGGCTTTGGTTGTAGCAGCCAAAGTTCTCTTGCAGGAATTGGGAAGGTGGCGTTCCGTATTGGGTATCTACAAGCGAGATCGGACCAGGTACCGATATCAAATCACCGCGCGTTAAAGCAGCTATCACCGATAGCACACTTAGAGGTTGCGGTAAATTAGGCCGCCAGTCCGAGCGATTTATGAGAAACGCTGGACCAAGCCTTTCGTGAAGGCGCTCAACATCGGTTTCCTTTAGATCGACGTAGGAGTAAATAATATCGGCATCGTAGGTTACGAGCCAAGGAATATAGGCGGACCTTATTGTGCCGTTTTCGCACGGAACGATAAGACTGAATCGCCCGCTCCATCGACCGAACGATTCGGCAAATATAGAGTCAAGCGTTGGTTTCCAATGTTCGTTTTCTTCGACCAGATACGCAACGCGGATTGGGCGTGGTCGAATATAGGCTTTTGTGGTCAGCATGTGGCGTACCTTCTATAATTTCCTGTTCAATACCCTTTTATCCCCTTATTTCAGTAACACTGGAGCTTGAAAATCACCTGGGCTTTAGCTCCATGTCGATGACCATGCGTTATCTTTCGGCTCTAACCGCTAAAGATGCGTTGGAGATAAACCAAGGGGTAGATTTTGAATTTATAAGCGATAATAATGCCAATATGTGGTTAAGGAAGATTTTTTGTCCAACGACTTTTTCTACCTCCTTCCAAGTGGCGGTATAGCCACAGGTCGCGGCACATGCATTGTCCAAGTTCTGGTCTTATCGCGTTGCTCGCGATAATCGCAATATTTCATACCTGCCTTAAATAGTGTATTATCTAATTCCCACGATTTTAGTCTGTCAACCTTCCCATGTTTATTTGGCATTTTTAGTTTTTCGCCGTTGTCGATTTTGAAGTAATCATGATCAGTTCGAGAAAGAGGTTTGCCGGATAAGTAGTTAATCACGAACTTCTCATGCTCATGAAAACCGGGACCACAAAGGTGGGGAGCGAGAATCTTTGAGAGGTTCGAGCAAGTAATAAGATAAACGGGACAGTATACATCCGCAAGAATCCATGGGCGAGCAGTCCCAATCCATGGCTCCTGATCGTCACGACGATGAGGGATCAAGATCCCTCCTGCACCATCAATAATGTGTGCCGCCAATTTTGCCCTTTTTTCGACTGGATCTTCCCTCTGCCGCGCGTACATTCCCGGTTGGCGAAGCATAAAATCATACATGAAGTCGGTTATACCATCCCTTCGCATACTAAAATAGGCATGACGGTTTGCAAGCGCCTCTTCGACTGTGCCATGAGGGTGAAGGTGTGCATAATAAAAGTTCAGATAATTTTCATAGAGAGGCTTATTGTTGATTGCCTCATGCTGGATAGTCCATGCGTCAATGTACCAGTGGAATCTTTCATGTCGATGTATAAACTTGAGTGCTTTAAGGATGCACTGTGTTTTTCCCCATTTCCCCGGATAATATAGGTCAATTTCCTCAGCAACAGACTTGGCACCTTGGGCAAAAATAAAAATGCCCCAACGTCCATGGAAAGGTTCACGTTTGAGACGATGGGGGCTTTTGTAGAAGGCTAGCACATCTATCCCGCCGGCGTAGATACCACGGTCTAAAATTTCTCTCTCCTCGTCATCGAGGATAGCATCTGCAACTCGATGAATTACCCTATCACTAAAGAAATCATCCTCTCTTTTAACTGAAGTAGTATTGCCATCAATTTCTTCGGAAATAATATCTGATTTGCTATTTACTTCGCCATGCGAAATCGATTCAATCTCTCCTTCAATTTCTTCCAGTAAGCGCCATACGTGCAATCCGTTTTCTCTGTCTTCCTGATTTGGGGGTGGCAGAAATTGATCAGGTTTAGATAGATTATCGATTATTGGAAAGGCATAACGTTCAAAGGGATTCATGGCGTTAATTCCTTAATGTCTAGCCCGACTTTACCGCCTATTTTGTGTAAGTAATTGATACCATAGGAGAAAATGCCCCTTTTTTGTATGACCTAACTGGCTGTAAAACGGTCAAGATCGAGAGCTTGAAATATCTCCTTTTGTT
>Ga0326727_10003010_pt1 | contig 55144 bp, 47 predicted proteins | sample MB2enrmetagenome_FD_207643 | JGI IMG/M metagenome (GOLD analysis project Ga0326727, IMG submission 207643) | Lab enriched peat soil microbial communities from McLean, Ithaca, NY, United States - MB29MY | ecosystem: Environmental > Terrestrial > Soil > Wetlands > Peat | place: USA: New York...
CTCAAACTGCTTTCCCCGCAGTTCCTCAACAGCACACAACTCCAACTAGTGGTAAGCACCGCCGACGGGACCCCAATTGATTCCAACCGCCTGTCCAATGTCGAGGTGCGGGCCACCAACTCTCTCGGAGCCTCTCCCTCCCTGTGGCCCAAGCTGACAAACCCACTGGTGCTGACTACGAATGGCCTGGCGCTGCTGACCAATACCATCTAGGGCGGCCAATCACGCCAGGTCTTTATCACGGTCGAACTGCCGTAGCCGACCACCCATGAAGGCAGTTCCCCAAATGCAATCCCACGCGTGGCGAGGGCGGCTGGCCTTCACCTTGATTGAGTTGCTGGTGGTCATCGCCATCATTGCCATCCTGGCCGCCCTGCTGCTGCCGGTCCTGGTCAGCGCCAAGGAGCGCGCCAAGCGCACCGGCTGCGTGAGCAACCTCCACCAGTTCCTCCTCGCCATTCAAATGTATGCCAACGACAGCGACCAGCGGCTCCCGAGCGGCGCTTCGGACAGCCATACCCCGAACGGCGTGCTCGACGACTCGATTCCCGTGCTCTCGGGCACCACGCGCACGCAGATGGTCCAGTATGCAGGCAGTTACAAGATGCTGGGCTGCACGAGCCTGGGCGCGCCCTTCAACACCGAGCAAGGCTGGTATGAATCGGGGTATGGATACGTCATCGGCTACAACTACCTGGGCGGCCACGCCAACACCCCCTGGCCGTTACTGCCGGGCAGCCAGCCCTGGTTCTCGCCGCAGAAGCTGACCGAGACCAGCACCAACGTCGGCCCCACCTCCCCCCTGCTCACGGACATGAACGACTGGTCGCCCGGCTACGGCGGCTCGGTTGTGCCCCATGGCTGCAACGGGGCTGTCCAGTCCACCGGTGATTTCAGTAATCCGGCTGCCAACGGCGCTGGCTCGGCGGTCCTGGGCGCCATCGGCGGTAACATCGGCAACCTGGACGGCTCCGCGACCTGGCGGCCAATCAGGAGCATGATACTGCGCCCGGGCTCCCAGCAATACGGCTCCGACGGTTGCTGGGCGATGTGGTAGTTCAAACGGATGGATTGCGCGGCGAGGGTTAACTGCGCCTGCCCGCCGCACAAGTCCTGTAGCGTCTGCACGAAGACCTCCGTGTAGCGCCGGGCTTCTTCCTTTGTCGGCAGGTCAAGCTGTGCTTCCACGAGCGAGGAATGTGGAACCGGTTTCAGGGAGAGCTTTTGGGCCAGCACGGGCTTTACACCGGCCTGCTTGCCCATCAGGTACTTGAACTGGGCGGAACTCGCGCGGCCCGTCACAAAGCCTTCCTGCTCCGCGGGCGTAACTGCGATGCGGAGGGTCACACTCACGGCGGGACGCGAGCGGTGTTTGAGGACTATGAGGGTTCCACTCACGAGGGCGCATGCCGCCACTAGCGCGATGACTGCTTTGATCTTCAAGTCGTCGAGAGAATGTCCGCCAAGTCGGCCCGTCGTCAATACCTTGGCAAACGGCCGGCAGCCATGCGGCGATAAATCCGTTGCACTCCAAGCCGAATCCGGGCAAGCCTCGAGCATGCGCAACTGCAAGTTCCTTGCCGGGTTCCTGACGTTGGTCACGGCGATTTGTCTTAGCGGCTGCGCGAGCAGCGGCTCGCATCACGCGCTTGAGCAGCAAACGGGCGAATCGGTCGTTCTGGTGGGAGAGGCGCCGGCGAACCTGGCGTTTGCGCCATTGCTTTCCGAATCGGTCACCGTCCGCAGCAGCTACCGGGACGGGTTGCCGCAGACGATTCATTACCAGCGGGGCCGGGATTACGTGCTCAATGCGTCAGGCGAGATCCGCCGCACGCCGGGTTCGCGCATTTCAGACTTCGGCACCAACATCCTCTACGGCAAAGAAGACTTCCGGCACGACCAGTTCCCCGGCTTTGGCAACCGGGGGTTCTTTGTTTATGTGGATTATGCGCATCAGGGGAAGTGGCAGCGTCCGCCGGCGAACGCCGAGTTGGGCGTGGCGCGGCTGCCGAAGACGCGGCAAAAGCTGGAAGCAGGCGAGAAGGTGCGCCTCGTGGCGTTTGGTGACAGCATCACGGCTGGCGGCGACGCCTCAGAACCCGCGCTGATCTTCTGGGAGCGCTGGGCGGCAGCGCTACGCGTGAAGTATCCGCGCGCCAGTATCGAGACGACTAGCGGCGCGACCGGCGGCGACGCGACCGTGCAGGGGCTGCAGCGCTTGCAGGAGAAAGTCGTCCAGCAGAAGCCCGACCTGGTCCTGGTCGGCTTCGGCATGAATGACCACAACCGGGAGGGCTACGGCGTGCCGCTAGACAAGTTCACCGTGAACCTGCGCACGCTCATTGGCCGCATCCGGGCCGACACCGGCGCGGAGATTGTCCTGTTCTCCGCCTTCCCGCCCAACCCGAAGTGGCATTTCGGCTCGCACAACATGGAAGCCTACGCGGACGCAACCGAGCGGGTGGCGCGGGAAGAGCACTGCGCCTTTGCTGACGTGTATCACTTCTGGATGTCCCTGGCCGCGCGGAAGAAGCCGGAAGACCTGCTGGCCAACAACATCAATCACCCCAACGATTACGGGCACTGGATTTACTTCGAGGCACTGCGGGCAACCGGCCTCTGAGGCGCAGCGGAAATGGAGTCCGTATCAGGCTCCCGGTCGTCCTGCGCCGGGGTGGCTAATGAAACATTCTCATACGCGGCGACTCCCGGGTCATCTTTGCTTGCCGTCGTCGCGGAGATTCTATTCAGGGTCACGCTGGTTGCCCGATGCCCGGCCGCCGCCTTCTCGGCTGCGCAGCGCAAGTCCAACTATGAGGACCAAGCCAATGCCGTAGGCCGAGAGGGTGATATAGGAGGGCAGGCCGGTCGGAATATGGAAGACGAAGGAGACGACCTGGGTGTCGGCTTCGACCTCGAGTTGCGCCAGGGGCATGCTAATCGGGATTTGGAAGTTGAACCTGACCGTGTGTGCGCCCGGGTCAAGCTGCACCCCACGCATGATGTAGTTGCAACGCAGCAAGGTCGCCCGCTTGCCATCCACGGTGACGCTCCATTGAGGGTCGAACCTGTCATTTAGTAATAACACCGAGGCAAACTCCGCCTTGGTCCGAAGAACAATTTCCTTCGAGGCGTAGCTGACGAATTCGACAGTGCCGCCGCCCGCGTTCGCGTCCGCCCCTGCACTCCACGTGGCCGTGTCGGCGGACAGGGGGCTGTTCACCAGCACCGTTTGCTCCGGATCAAAGGCCGGGCTGCCCAATTGTTCCAACGTCACCTCGCTGTTGGTGCTCACCTGCCAATGCGAATAGAGCCTGGCGCGCGGCAACGCGCCGGTGAACTCGAAGACGGCGTATGGACCGTTCGTGTCAAGAACCGCCGTCAGACCGCTCAGCCCCGCCTCCCTGGAAGCGCCAAGCACCGAAACGGACGCCGAACGGGCGCCCTCCCGGGCCGGCACTACATTAAAGGCGCGGGCGATACGGAAGCGGCGTTGGACCGGGTCGAGTTCCTCATTGAGTGAGTCGAGGAGCTTGGCCGCGCCGAGCAGGTAGCGGGTATTCGTTAGTTGCCAGCGTCGAATCATGCGGCTCCTCTTGCTGGCATCCTGGAAGCACAACGCCCTTTCAAAAGCGGCCAAATCCTCCGGCATGCGTGGCATCGAAACGATGTCGAGAGATTGAATGCCGTAATACGGAAACTGATGCTGCGCCCACTCGACATAGTAAACCAAGTCCAACAAGGCTAACCCTGGCGAAGGGAAGGGCAGCTTGACGACTCTGTGCTCATAGGGCTGTTGCTGCAAGAACCTCAAGACGTCGTTCGTGGCATACTTTTGCCGGTAGTCCCAATAAATGACCCACGGCAGATTGGCGCGCCCAAGGTCAGTGACTAGCAGCAGGCCGAGCAGCAAACCGGCTCGGTGAGCGCGCGGCCCCGCGAATGCCCCGCTGAGCACTAGCACCAGCAGACCGGACCCGAGCAGAAAGAAGAGCAGAAACCAACCCACTTGGCGTGTGCTGAATGCGGCGATGGTCTGCGCCACGCCCCGGTCGAACCCGACCGTCTGCAAATAACTCCCCAGCGCCCCCTGCGATGCCGCATAAATCAGCCAGGCCACCAAGCTCAACCCCAAGGCGGCGGCACAGCCGAGAGCCCAGCGCTGGTCAAACTGGTTACCTTGGACCCACCAGCTTCTGAGCCGCGAGCCCAAATCAAGCGACCCCAACTCGCTCGACACCAGGTACTGCCGCCATAGACCTTTCAGGCCGTAGGCAAAGAGCAACGACACCGCCAAAGTCATCGGCTCCAGAAACCGGGTCGGGTTGCGAAGCGTAGAGAAGTAAGGCAACGCATAGGCCAACCGGTAAAATGGCGCGAATCGGCCAAAAGCCAGCAGAAGGCAGACCATGGCTAGCCCGCTCCAGAACCAAAGCAGTTTTCTTTCCGGAAGTGTGAAAACGTCGTCACCTCTTCGAAACGCCCGCAACACGGCCCAAACCGCCACCAGTAATACCGGCACGCCGAGGTAATTACCCCCGCCCACATAGCGATCAAACCCCGGCGGCCGTGGCCCTCGCCGGTCACCCTCAAGCCATTCATCCAGCGCCGGATCGCGTCCCACTCCACCCCAGTATTGACCACCGCCGGGCGCATCCATTCGAAAACCGAACAACCCCGGTACAAACAACCCCGCCGCTTCTATCTTTGGCAAACTCCATTGGGTAGCAGACCTCCATTGCAGGACCTTGGCCTGTGCATCCTTCCCGGCACCTTGGACGGAAGGTCTGAAGAAAGCGACAACTGGCTGGCCGGCCATCAGGGCGGCAAAGGCGCCAACGACCAACCCCCGTCTCAGCCCCCGGGCGAGCCGCCATGAGACCGATCCGTCTTCTATCAAGGCGCCCCAGACGATGTAAAACAATACCATCAGCGCGCAAACAGTTCCCATCTCGGCTGCTTCGAGAATCGCGACCCCAACAGCAAGGCCCGCCAGGGCGTAGAGCGCCCACCGTTCCAGCCTCCGCACTGCCCGCTGGCCTGACGCCACCAGGCCGATGCTGAGATAGATCATGGCCATGCCCAGAACAGTTTGAGTAACTCCCCAGCACGCCAACGATAGGAAGGTCGAACTGAAGGCTGCCGCCAAAGCTCCTAGCAGCGCCGCGGGTCGTGCCACGCCCAGCCGCCGAAACGCAAACCAGGCGCTCATCCCCAGCAGGCATAAAGTGACCGGCGCCAAAAACTTGCTGCTCCCCAACGGCCCCAGCATCCAAAGCAACAGCGTTGTGAACGACGCGATAAATGAACCAGCATTAAACCCGAGGCTGTTGAGATCAGCCCATCTGCCGGCCAGCCCGGAGGGCAGCCGCATCCACTCGGCCTGGAGCAATCCCAGCGGGCGGTCGCTGGAAAAGAGCACGTAGTCGGGAACAAAACTACGCCAGAACATGAGCGCCAGCAGGCCCGCGAGCACGCCCAAAGCCAACAGGGCGCCTCGCCTTCTTGCGGCGGCAGGTTCACTTGATTCCTGACTCGGTGCCGGGTAAGCGCTTCCACCCATCGTGGAGCTAATCGTTTCTACCTGGCTCTTCACCTCGCTCACCTGCTGATAGCGCCGTTCGGGTTTCTTCTCCAAGGCTCGCAGCACGACTTCATCAAGGCGCACATCAATCTGGACCTTCCTCGATGGCGGCTGGAGCGGCTTGCCCGGTAGTTCGCCGGTCAGCAGTTCATAGAAGACCACACCGAGCGAATAAATGTCGGCTCGACTATCCACCCTGTGCGGATCTGTCTTCTGCTCCGGCGCGGTGTAACCCGGCGTGCCGAGGTTGGTTTGCGTGAGGTTTTGAGGCACACCCGATGTAGCCGTGGTCCCGCCCCCGTTGGCCGCACCCAACATCTTGGCGATCCCAAAGTCAGCGACCTTGACGCGTCCATCCTTATCCAGGAGCAGATTCTCGGGCTTGATGTCGCGGTGAACAATGCCCCGGTCGTGGGCAAATTGCAGGGCGTCGCACAGCGGCGGGACGATGGCCAACGCTTCCTCGGGCGTGAACTTCCGCGTGCGCAGCAATTGCCGCAGGTTCAGCCCGTCCACGTATTCCATGAGCAGGAAATAGAACCCGCCGGCCTGCCCAAAGTCATGGATGGTGACGATGTTCGGGTGGTTCAACGCCGCGAGGGCCTGCGCCTCGCGGGTGAACCGCTCAGCAAACTTCGTGTCCCCGACCCGCTCGGGCGCCAGAAGTTTCAGCGCTACAAGCCGATTCAAAGTCTTCTGCCGGGCCTTATAGACGACCCCCATGCCGCCACGTCCCAGACATTCGAGGATTTCCAGTTGCGGAAAGTGCGGGGCGATTTGTTCCGGCGGGAAGGGCGGCTGCGCGGCGGGAGTGTCGCCGGCAAACACGGTTTCCGTCTTTAGGTTCAACGCCATCAGGCAGTTCGGGCATAATCCCGCCGGCGCACTCGCCTGGAGCGGCGCGCCGCATTGGGGACAGAGCGGCAATGATTCGTTGCTCATGCCCTTTACTTACCGGTTGCCGAGAGATTGTTACCCGGCGGGTTCACTCTATTTTCGGGCTAAGGCCGCCGCGAGATGGCGCAGTTCCCCGTCCAAGTCGGCGCCGTCGGCCAGGGTTTGGGAAATTTCCTCGCGATAGACCTCGCGAAAGCGCTTTCTCAGGCGATGCACCGCCACGCGCGCCGCGCCTTCGTTCAGGCCCAACCCCCTGGCCACCGCTCCGTAATCAATCGCACCGCGCTCCGCCATGAGACAGCTCTTGAGGACCTCAAAGTCTCCAGGCTTGCCGGCCGCTGCGAAATCGTCGCGCAGGCGGTTGACGGTCAAGTCAAGCAGTGTGAGGGCCCACTGCTGGTCGAAGGCTTCGTCCGCGGCGAGTGCTGAACTGTCCACCACGTAACGGCTTTCGGCCACCGCCGTCTCGAGTTGGATGTGCGTGTGCCCACCGCCGCGCCTTTGTGCGGAAGCCCGCCGCCATTCCTTCGCCATGAAGTTCTTCAGAGCGACGATCAGGAAGGTCCGGAGCCTGCCCTTTTCCGGGTTGGCGAGATTGAACCAGTGCTTCTCGAGGAGGCGGCAGAAGAACTCCTGGGTAAGATCCTGCGCATCCTGCGGTGTTTGGCCACAGCGGCGGACGTAGGCGTAGAGGGGATACCAGTAGGCCCGGCAGAGGGTCTCCAAGGCCGTGGCCGATTCGGGCGAAGCCCGTTGCGTCGCCGCCAACACCACCGACCAGCGGGTGTTCGGAAAGCTCGGCTGCCCGGTGCTGGAAGGCATCTCGCTGCTCATGGGCGTATCGTATAGACGTGACTTACCGGAAACGAGGCCGTTGTTACTGCAACAGTCCGGATGCGTTCTTGCCTTACAGTGAGTAGTCGTCCTATATTGCGGCCGTGAGCACAAGAATTGGTGAGCCTGCTCTGGGGCAGCGCAGCCGACCAGCCCAAGTGCCGGTGGGCGAACCGGCCACGCCGGCGCGCGCTGAGCCGCGCGACCAGGCCACACCAGCCGCCGTGCGATCCGCTCTGAAGGCCGCCGGGGATGGCGATCGGGGCTTGCTGGAGGCCCTGATCAGCTCAAAGCTCTACCAGGATTACGAGCGCGCATTCACCGAAGCGACAGGGCTGCCGGTCTCGTTGCGCCCGGTGGAGTCCTGGCAACTCCCCCACCACGGCAAGAAGAACGAGGCGCCGTTTTGCGCGTTGTTGGCCGAGAGGAGCCGCGCATGCGGGTTCTGCCTCGAAGTGCAGGAGAAACTCACCCAGGCGGCGACGAACGGCTCCGCCACTGCCGTCTGCCCCGCCGGCCTGAGCGACACCGTGGTACCGGTGCGATTGGGGGAGCGGCTGATCGGCTTCTTGCAGACCGGCCAAGTGTTTCGGAAGCCGCCGACGCAACAGCAGTTCGAGCGCACCGCCCGGCTGCTAGCGAAGTGGGGCATCGAGATGTCCCGCACGGCGCTACGGCAGGCCTATCTTGCCACCCGCGTGGTGCCGGCCCGGCAGCACGAAGCCGTGATCAAGCTGCTGACCATCTTTGCCCAGCACCTCGCGATCCTGAGCAACCAGATCCTCGTGCAGCATGAGAACGCCGAGCCGCCTCTCATCACGCGGGCCAAAGCCTTTATCCAGGAGCATCAGAACGAAAACCTGCGCCTCGGGCAGGTCTCCAAAGCGGTCAACAGCAGCCCCTTCTACTTCTGCAAGCTGTTCAAGAAGGCCACGGGCCTCAATTTCACGGATTACCTCTCGCGCATCCGCATCGAGCGCGCCAGGAACCTCCTGCTGAATCCCAACCTGCGTGTCAGTGAAATCGCGTTCGAGGTCGGCTTCCAGTCGCTCACCCACTTCAACCGCGTGTTCAAGCACACCGTCGGCCAGTCGCCGACGCAGTATCGGGAGCAATTGACAGGCCGCTAGGGCGCCTCGAAATCCGCATTGCCTGCCGGGGGCGCTTGGCGCGATGATGGGCCGCGATGAACGCCAAATCTCTCACCGTGGTTGCGCAGATCAAAGCCCAGCCGGGCAAGGAAGCCCAGGTCCGGCAGGAACTGCTGTCGCTGGTTGCCCCGAGCCGCAAGGACGCCGGGTGCTTGAATTATGACTTGCACGAGGCGCTCAATACCCCCGGCCTGTTCATGTTCCACGAGAATTGGGCCACCAAAGCCCACTTGGATGAGCATCTGAAAAAAGCCAGCCTGCAAGCGGTGCTCGCCAGGGTCGTGCAAATGACTGCCGAGCCGCCCCAGATCACGCTCTGGGAGAAGATCGCTTAGACCGGGCCAAAGCCTCTAACGCGAGGCCACGCCTCTCTACTATCATCTCTCAACTATCCACCGACCACCAGTGTCGCCGGAAACTCATCTGCTAGCCAGTTGGATCCTCGCCGCCAAGACCACTGATAAGGTGCCTCCCTTATCCCGGTGACATATTCCCGGGGAGCTGCTATCCTCACCGCCGCTCGGTTTGAGTGCTTATGCCGGCCAACTTGACACCGGAGTACGAGAGGGCAGAGCTGCGTTACCGGCAGGCGACCAGCGACGATGAGCGGCTGGCTGCTTTGCAGGCCATGCTCAGTGCTATCCCCAAACACAAGGGCACCGAGAAGATGCAGGCCGACCTCAAGCGCCGCATCAGCCAGCTCCGCCGCGAGGAACAGAAAGCCGCGCACGGCAAAGGACCGGACCCCTTCCATATTCCCAGGAGTGGCGCCGGGCAGGTCGTGCTGGTCGGGCCGGCCAACACGGGCAAGAGCAGCCTGCTGGCGGCCACGACCCACGCCGACGTAAAGGTCGCGGAGTACCCTTTCACTACGGTGGTACCGCTGCCCGGCATGTGGCACAAGGACGACGTGCAGATCGAGTTGGTGGACACGCCGCCTTTCACCGCGGACCATATGCCGACCGGGTTGATGGGCACGATCCGCAACGCCGATGTCGTCTGCGTGGTCGTTGAGGCTGCGGAGGCGGCGCTCGACCAGGCGGAAATGGCGCTCGGCGTTCTCAGCGTGCGGGGGCTCGCGCTGCGCTCGGTGCCGCGCAGTGAGCTGCCCGCGGGCGATTCGACTTGGCGCCCGGGGTTGATCGTGGCGACCAAGGCAGACCTGGCGCCGCCCGGGACGATCGAGGTGTTGCGGGAACTTTACGGGGGCGGCGGGGCGGGGCAGAGCGATGCTCTGCGCTCCGGGGAGGGGCTTGAGGTTGTAGCCGTTAGCGCCCGGACCCGGCAAGGGCTGGACGACTGGTTCAAACGGCTGTGGGCGCTGCTGGCGATCATCCGCGTTTATTCCAAGGAGCCCGGCCGGCCGCCGGATTTGCACAAGCCGTTCGTCGTGTCGGCGGGCGCGACGGTGGCCGACCTCGCGCGCCAGATTCATCGCGACTTGCCGGAGCGCGTGAAGTTTGCGCGCCTTTGGGGGCATAGCCGTTTCGAGGGGCAACAGGTTCACAAGACCGAGCCGCTGCGCGACAGGGACGTGGTGGAGATTCACGAGTAACTGCCCCTCGTTCCGGCCATAGCTGACAGGTTCGCTGCCAGGGAATGCGCGCCGAGAGGTGAACTGAACCGTGCAGGCGCGACGGAGCGCAAAAGGACCTGGTCACCGAGGAGTGGTCACGATGTATTCCAGCAGGTCGGCCATGTCTTGCGCGGTCAGGCCCTCCTCCAGTCCTACGGGCATGAGTGACCACGGCTGGGCCTGAACGTATTGGAGGTTGGTGCGCGGCAGGACGACCGGCCCGCGATCCAGCCGTTGGATGGTAATGGTAGTGGGGTTCTCATCGCCCAGCAGGCCGATCAACGGCTCGCCCGCCATCGTCTCGACTACATAGGTCAGGTACTTGCGCCGCAGCTCGGCATTTGGCTCCAGGATGGCAGAGAGGACTCTTTCCTTGCCAAAGACTCTGGCCCCAGTCACATCGGGACCCGTGGCCGGAGTCGCGCCGTTCTGCTGGTGGCAGGCAGCACAGCGCCCGAGAAATATCTCCCCCCCGCGAGCCGGCACGCCTTTGAGACCCAGCGCCGGCCTGAAGCGCTGCATGGCCTCAGGCCGTCGCCGGGGCACTGGCCCGAAGAGTTGCAGAGCGCGTTGGCTGACCACGGGGTAGCGATCCGTCCGCAGGAAATCCACCTGCCCGGATGTCAGATAGGCACCGCCTCCGCCGCCGCTCTCCAGCGCCCCGAGCACGGCAGGGATCCGGTCGGCTCGCGCCAACAGAGCGGTGAGGGCATCACGGCGCAGGCGCGGCATTAAGATGCCCCACCGCTGAATCAGGGCCGGCGCAATGCGCGGATCATCGAAGCGCCCCAACGCGGCCAGCGCTGCCGACTGCACGGATTCGGACGGGCCGGACCCTAACTGGAGCAGCAGCAAATCGCCCGTGCTGGCGAAGTCATACGGGCCCACGCTCAGCAACTGCATGGCGCCAATCCGCAAGGGTTCCGCGACCCCGTAGTTCACGAGGGCGTTTATGGCTTGGACGTAAAAGGGCTGCGCCCGTCCATCCAGATCTGCTGTCGCCAACGAACTGCCGGCGTTATGCAGCCCATCGCCCACGGCATAAAGCAATGCGAAGGCTGGCAGGAGGTTGGCCTGGAGCTGGTCCACATAACGGAAGACTTGAGAGAGTTCCGCCGGCCGGTTCTGGACCCCGACCATAATCCCAAGCCGGCGCAACCACTCCTGGCCGACGGGATCGCCTCGAACGCGCGCATCGCTGGCGAGCGTGACAAAGAGACTTCCTGGTCCATCGGCCAGCGAGCTGAAGACCGCTGCCTGAACCCAGAGATTGGTCGGGTCGCGCAATAGGAGCGCCGCCAGGACCTGAGGGTTGTCGGGTCGGTGAATCTCCCCAACCGTGAAGGCAAGCTGGTAGCGCACCCGGACGGAAGGGTCCGTCGCCAGGAGCCGGAGCTGGCTCCAGACCGTGTCGGGAAGATCGCCCGCCGCGAGCAGGTTTTCTGAAAGCCGCACCGCGTGCTCCCGGATTCGCCCATCCGTATCCTGTAATCCCATCAGCACGTACTCCGGGTTCAGCGCGCCCAAGCCGTCGAGAGCGTGCATAGCGTGCAAGCGCGCCGAGGGGTCGCGGGAATGGATGAACAGGCTCGTCACCGGCTCCACGGCCTTCGGGTCGCGCCGCTCGTAAAGCAGCCGCGCCGCTGTGTCGCGGTGCCAGCCGTTTGGGTGCGAGAGCATCGCCGCCAGCTCGTAGGCCGTCGCCTTCCCGAGCCGCGGGGGTTTCGGCCGCTTGAAGCCCGCCGGCACGAGGCGGTAAATCCGCCCACGGCCATTGGCATCCTGACTGTCGGCAACGTAGAGCGCGCCGTCGGGCCCGTTGATGATTTGCACCGGACGAAAGCTCGGGTCCGGTGAGGCTACGAACTCGCTGTTCGTCTCGTCCAGTGCCCGAACGGCGGTCACGTCCAGTCCGGCCTCACGCAAGACAAAGCGGTGTATGATGTGGGCGGAAGGGTCGGCCACAAAGACATTGCCGACGTAATTCGAGGGAAAGGCGCTTCCGCGATAAACCACGCAGCCCTGCGCGTTCGTGAGCCAGGCCGCCTCCGGCACGCTCGTCGTCTGCGCCGGCAGGCCCAGCTCGAGCCGGAAGATCCTGGTGGCCGGGCTGGCCACTTCCTGCATCCGCGGTGGCGGCGGAGAATAGGGATTGCGCGCCAGATAACGCGGTTCATACCGCGGCGTGCGCAACGGGCGCATGAAATCGCAGGTGAACTTGCGTCCCCAATTGTCAAAGCTCAGGCCCGACTGCGCCGGACCGGCCTCGGCGCGGATCGTGACTGCGCGCGGGTCGAAGGAAAAATCCGCGCCGGTCAAAGAGGCCAGGGCAGCGCCTGGCGCGCTTGATCCCGGAACCAGAGCCGGCACCCCTGCCGATGCGCCATGAATACGATTATCCATTCCCCAGTTGAGGTTGTTCGGCAGCGACAGCGCATCCACTGTGTTCGAGCTGCCGAACCCGGTGAAGACAACCCTCCGCACATCCGCCATGCCGTTAGTCCTGCTATCCTTGAGGTAAATGAGGTCAGGATCCGCCACCACAAAGACACCCCCGCCGTAGCAGGCCACCGCTGACACCCAGGGCAGGTTGTCCGCATAGACTATGCTTGTATGAAATGCCCCGTCTCCCTCCGTTTCCTCGAGCAACCGGATGCGGCCGACCGGCGCGTTCGTCCCGCTCCGGCCAGTGTCGTCAGGCCTTTCCACAACGAACAACCGTCCGTTTTCGTCAAACGCCATCGCGACTGGTGCGGTTACCAATGGTTCGGCGGCGACCAATTCCAGGCGAAAGCCCGGCTTGACACGCACGCCAGCCGGCAGATTTGTGACTGGGGCAGATGAGGCATGGAGCACAGCATTGGACTGGGGCTTCGATTGCGCGGACTGCCTGGCGACCGAAGGCAGCCAGAAGGCCGCGAAGGCCAGGACGATACACCAGCGCTGCTTCCCATCCGCCCGGTGCTTATTGCTCATGCGCCAAACTTCGTCCACTTCCCCAAAGCAGGAAAGAGAAAACACCCTGAACTGTGCTATATTAACCCACGACTGATGTTCCGCATCTAGCCTGCCGTCGTCGCACCAGGCAGGGAACCCGGGCGAGGGACCCGTCAGAGGCCTGTCCAGTCTCCACTGGGCAGGAGACTCTTAAGACGGAGCAGTCTGCACGACGAAAGGGCAGGTGGTGCAGGAATTGCACGAGAGCTTGCTTGATGAGCAATGCGAGAACGGTTCCGCGCCGGGTGGCGCGATGTAACTTAAACTGGCACAGGCAGTTATCGGGTTAACCGCATCTGTGGCACTCGTGTTGCTCAAAGACTGAAACCGAAAGTCCGTGAAATCGCTAAATCCATTTAACGCACCGGGTTCGCTGCAGGCTGAACAGCAGCGAATTCGCCGGGAGCGGGTCAAATTCGTCGTGTGGACCATTGTCGTCGCGAACGTGCTGCTGTTGATGGGATTGCTGATCCAGGGCTGCCAGCGGGAACCGGCAACCAGCGAATCTTCGGGGGGGAGCCCAACGGAGACAGCATCCTCAGGTACGAACGGGCCGGCGACGCCACAGCCGACGCCAGACACCAATGCCCCGGTCGCGCCCACTTTCGAGGCACCGGCCACCAATTCCGTCGCCGAAGCGGCGATCACTAATGCCGCGCCTAACCCGGTCCACGGGGCTGCCAAGCAGTACATGGTTGTTAAGGGCGATTCGTTCTACAAGATCGCCAAGGCTAACGGTATTTCGATAAAAGCGCTGGCGGATGCGAACCCCGGCGTTGATAGCTCGAAGCTGAAAATCGGCCAGGCGTTGCAGATTCCGGTCGGCGTTGAGCCCTCGACCGCAACACCGGCCAGCGCACGGGCTCACGCTAGCGCCATAGAACGCGCCTCGCGGAGCCGCTATGTAGTGAAAGCCGGTGATACCCTGGCTCGGATCGCGCGAGCACACCGCACTACCGTGCAGGCCATCAAGGCGGCCAACGGCTTGACCAGCGACCGCATTGTTGTCGGCCACAGCCTGAAAATGCCCGAACCGAGGGCGGCGAGGGCTGCCGCAGCGTAGGCTCGAGCGGCGCGCCGGCGAGCCGCTGACCAGACAAAGCTTTGGGCGGGCGCACGGTGTTGGCTCGCGTGGACAAAGACAAGGCTATTCTCAATCACGGTCTAGCAAAGACTGGAAAAACCGTTCGCCTAGACTCTTATGATCTTAGCCTCGTAGAGTGCCTTCAATTGGGTCCACCTCTTAAAGCACAAGCTTTCTGGCCAAGGATTTAGGCGCAGTCGGTAAACTTCTCCAAAATCTCGGCGGTCGCAGACTTTCTCCATCCCGAACCCCTTGCAAATGCGCTTGCCATCAGGTGTGTAAGCATTCGCGAGCATTTCCTCGAAAAGGACTCCCCGACGCGCCAACGCCTCAAGCTGATCAAAGAACGCGTCAAGGAGCCGTGCACCAGCGCGCGGAAATTCTGGCAAGGCGGCCAAAAGGACAAAATACGCTTTATAAACCCCAGGTGTATCCAGCGGAATAGTTGCCTCGATAGTCACTTCTGAATCCAGCAGCGCCCCCGTCTCAGCCTTTCGATAGGCTCTTTCGTTCAGGGCAAAGAAACTGAAATACCCAACGATACGCTTGTCGCTTGTCGCAAGGAGCACCCACCCTTCGGTGTGTGCCATGAATACGGGAGCCCACTGCGCTACCGTACCCTCTCTTTGCGAATTCAGCATATCACCGAGCAGCCTCAAGTCGAGGTGGATGAGTTCCCTGAGCAGTCGTTCGCCGCTCCATCCCCAAGCGGCAACTTGGTCCGCGGTGACGAGGGCTGGAACCTGCCTCGCACGGCTACGACGCCTTAACCAATCGATCAGGCAGTCAGCAGTCTTGGTTCCAATTGCGGCAACAAAGAATATCAGAAGATCACGAAGCATATGCTAACAAGAAGTAGTAACACTGGATTTGATTGGGCACGTCAGGGAACTGATTGTGAGCGTGGTAACCTGTTTGCGCATAGAGACTCAAAAACCAATTCTCCCTTACCCGCGCAGCGCTCAATACATGCGGGTACGCAAAAGGCAAATTCCTATCAGTCGACCTCCGCTCCCTGCCATTTTGTCCTTCCATTCCCGAGACCATTTATTAGCCTCGGCCATACATGGCCGGCGATTTCGAGCAAGATGTCTTTCAATTTTACCAGCAATGCTACCAAGCAGAACTGGAAAGAAAGGAAAAACTCCTCGCACGCGTAAACTTGGCCGCCGGGCTTGTAACGATTCTGGGCGGAGTACTCGCCTACTACGCCAAGTCGATTGACGTAAGCCCGTGCTGCTGGATTCACTTGGCCTTCTATATCCCTTTGGCTGTCGGTTGTCTCGGGACCCTCTTTTCCATGATACTTCTCGCCATTTCCATCGCAAAGGGATTTGGGTATGCGTACATTCCCAAGACCACCGATGTCGCACAGTTCCTGGAAGCAGCAGCAGCATTTAACAAGACCGCTGCCGCCGACCAAAAGATCGATCCGCAACAGGCGTTTCTGCAGAACCTCTCTAAGCAGTACTGCGAATATGCTGCAATCAATTGACGTCATAATACCACCCGTAGCAAGTATCTTTCCTGGTCGCTACGGTGCGCCGTGGCCTCAATGTTCATCTTAATTGCCGCCCTCCCCGGATTCTTGGCTCTCCAAAAAGACTCTCAGCAAAAGCCGATAAAGGTTGACATCGTAGAACCGATTGAGATAAAACATGAGCGACAACCAACAAAAAACGAACAGCCAAGCAACAGAGCCACAAGCCAGGCAAGTGGCTTCCCGAGTTCAGCAAGTGGCACAACAAACGTCCCCGCAAAAGGGCGATCCCCAAGCACGTCAGATCGTGCGGCCGGTGTGGCCCCAGGGACAAATCATTATCGAAGGTAACGAAGCGCCAACCCAGACCAACATCGTCAAGGCGGTTGAGCCTCCCTCAAAATCCGGCTCACCCAAGAAAGAATAAATCCTTTACTCCCACGGCAGCAGACCGCGGCAACCAGTCGGCTCTCTCCTCCGCGGCAGTCATCGGGTTACTGAACAACTTTGACGCCTTGGCTACCGGGCCAACTCGCGCAAAGGGATTGATCCCTTTCTCCATAGCACAAGCCTCCGCCAGCTTGGCCATCCAACCCGAGAGATGGGGTCAGTCCTGGCCCTGCCCTGACCTGGCTCACCGCAAACGCCACTGCGGTCGGGTCGTCCCTGCCAGGGCCGTGCTGCACATGGGATGTTCGCCCTTCGACGGTCCCTGCGCTTTTCCGCTTCCCTCCCGGCCATCCCCAGCCATACACTCCTTCTCGCCCGCTGGGCACGGGACCATGAAGGCCAACCAAACCGCGCGCATTGACGGTGACCATAACATCATCGTCCAAGCTATTGGCGATGGCATTCCCATCGAGATCGGTCTGCCACAACTCACGCTCATTCCGCCCCCAACCGCTTGCCCCAAAAGCCTCCTGGCCCAGTGGACCTTCTCAACCCCTACCGGCGCTCCATCGCCTTGGTCGGGCGCGACGCCGAGATGCAATCCCTCTCAAGAGGGGTCAGCCATAGCATGGTTCGCGCGCTTTCATATTCCGAGTTGGGTCTGGGGGCTGAGGCGGAGGCAGCGGGCGCGCATTGGCGCACTCAGCCACGCAACCGGGCGTTGGCGCTCTTGGAGGTGCCCAGGTGCATCCGGGCGGCGATCGTTTTCACCGAGAGTGTCGTCTCCTGTCGCGGTCGGGCGGCGATGGCGATTTTGGCCGGGTCACTCTTGCCGTGCCGCAACAGGTCGGATTCCTTCCCGCCCCGCCGGCCCAGTTCTTCGGAGATGATACGCTCGGCTGTGGCTTCCGCACTCTCCAGGCGTAACCCCCAGAGTGCCAGTCGGTCTTCTGACACGCCTTGGCCAGCGTCTTCAGGAAATCCTGGAGGTCAACGTCATCCAGGAAGATATCCTCACGCCGGTCACCCCGGCTCATGACGTGGTAAAGAGCCCCAGCCAAAGCCAGTCGAGGCTTAGGCCAGGCGAGACAGTCGAGGAAGTGGTGCACCAGCCAATTCTGGGAGCGCGTTTCTGCAATGCATTCGCCCGGAAGCCGCTGATTATCGAGGAATTCACCTTCGCGGCGCCGGACCCCAACCGGGTCGCCGACTGCCAGGCCCGAATGGTCTTAGGCATTATCGGACATGCCAGCGGATGGATGAACTGGTTGCGCCCCGGGCTGGAGGATCCGGCTCACCCACAGGCCGGATGCCCGCCGGTTGTTCAATCTCCCGGCTTGGCGCGGGCGGGCGGTTTCTGCTAAATTGGCTGCCGAAGATGGTCGGTCATAATCTCCAGTGCGCGAGGCATCGCCTCTGTGCGACCCGCATTCCTGCGGGCCTGCCGCCATTGATCAGTGGTCACTGCTCACGGATTACTGAGCGCTGGCTTCGCCTACTCCCCGCGCTTGGCCCCATTCAAATAAAGTCAACCGCCACCCCCAAGGCGGACGCCATTCAACCAAAGACCCGTAAGGACCACAGACCCAACCACACACCCCTGGCGCCATGATACAACCCTTACCCACCAAGCCGGCGGTCGCCTTGGCCGGCCGGCTGTCCAGCGCCGGGACGCGCTCGGGGCTCTTCCGCCTCTCCGTTGCCCGGTTCCTGGCCGCGCTGGTGCTGCTGTTTGTTTCGGCCCCGTTCGTGGACCAGTTCAAGCACGGCCTCGTGGTGGAAGCGGCGCTGATGACCCTGGTGCTGGGCATGGGCGTGCTCGCCGTCGGCGCCCGGCGCAAGACCCTCCGGTGGGCGATCATCCTGGTCCTGCCGGCCGTTCTGGGAAACTGGGCCCACCACTTCTGGCCGGAGCGCTGGCACATGGAGGCCGTCACTGCGGCCCGGCTGGTGTTCGTAGGGTTCGTCGTTGTCCGGCTCCTAGTGTTCATCCTGCGCGCGCCCCGCGTTAATTCCGAGGTGCTTTGCGCTGGCATTTCCATCTACCTCCTGCTGGGGTTGCTGTGGACCTTCGCCTACACGGCGGTGGCGCGCGTGACGCCGGATGCCTTCGCCTTTAGCGTGCCCGCCAGCGCCAGCCATGAGATGGCCGGGTTCAACGCCTTTTACTTCAGCTTCACGACGCTCACGACCCTCGGCTACGGGGACATCACTCCCATCTCCAACGTCGCGCGGATGCTGGCGATCATGGAGTCCATGAGCGGCACCCTTTTCGTTGGCGTGCTCATTGCCCGCCTCGTGTCGCTCTACTCCACCTCAGGCCCAGCCCAGCCCGAAAACGGGCCCCGCAACGGGCCGGCGCCCCCGGCCACGCCGGCAGCACCAGCGACTGCCACGACCGAAATCGAATGAATGCCGGAGATGCCATACCGCCCGCAGACCTCGAAGAGCGCCTCCAGTTTGAGACACTGCTCACCGAGCCTTTGGCGCGCTTCGTCAATATCCCCGACGACCAGGTGGACGGGGCGATTCAGAACGCGCAGCAGCGCATCTGCGAGGCGCTGGGACTTGACCGCAGCATACTCTATGAATTGCGAGAGCCGTCGCGGGACTTTGTCACCACGCGCGGCTGGACCAAGCCTGAGTTCAAGACCACCCCGCCGCTCTTGGCAAGCAATCTCTATCCCTGGGCAGCTCAGCAGGTTCTCGCTGGCCGGATGCGCTGGCTGGGCGCCTCCGTTTGATTGCGGAGATGGGAAATCGAACGGCTGGGCAGCCACGAGCCCGTCAAGGTTGATATCCGCATCGTCGCCGCGACGAACCGGGTCGGCAATCAGAAGATCGAAGACGCCGGCACGCTCTATCCCGAACGGATGAAGACCGTGGATAACGAGATTCGCGACCTCGCCTTGAAGTTCATAGATAAGGCCAAGGCGGACGGCAAACCGTTCTTCTGCTAGATCAACCCGACCCGCATGCACGTCGTCACGCATCTCTCGGACAAGTATGAGGCGATGCGCAACTCGGAGAATGGCTGGTCGGAACAGGAAGCCGGCATGGCCCAGCTCGATGACGACGTCGGTCTGGTGATGCAACACCTCAAGGACATGGGCGAGGACGACAACACCATCGTCGTGTTCACCACCGACAACGGCACCGAACTCTTCACCTGGCCCGATGGCGGAACGACACCGTTCGCACAGTGCAAAGGGGACGGTCCTCGAGGGCGGCTTCCGCGTGCCCTGCATCCTGCGCTGGCCCGGCCACGTCCCGGCGGACTCCGTTCAGAACGGCATCTTCTCCGGCCTGGACTGGTTCCCGACCTTCCTCGCCGCCGGAGGCAGCCAGCAGAGGCCCCAGCAGCTAACCGCAATGACCTCCACGGCGGGCGGCTCGCCAGGGCCGTCCGCCCTCCTTCCCGTCCAATGCGCATCGGATTTCAACATCCGGATCATGGAGGGATGGCCGAGAATAGCCTGGCGTTTCAACGCCGGCACGGCAGTGAAAGAGAGTCGAGTCCCGCAGGGACGACTGAAATGGACCGCGTCAGCCGTCCCTGTGGGACTTATCCCACACAAACCACGAACTCATCTTTGCTTTCGAGCAATAGCTGCTCCTGGGTGAAATTCACTGCGCGAACCTTGAGGCCGAGGACCGGGCGCGACCAGCGCCGGACATCCGCGCACCGCCCCGAGTTCTTCTCCCCGCCCATGAACCTGCCTCCAGGCATGGTAAGGACGCGTTCCACCGCGTCCCATTCATTCCGGGCGAAGTCAGGGACGCGATGGAACGCGTCCTTACCAGGTTCAGGAATGGGGAATTCGGTCGCCCCGCCTCCGGCCGCCATTGCGCCGCCGCGATTCCCGTGATAGTTTCCCTGGCAACCCAGGACGCACCTAGAACCGGTACCCGATGCTCACAAACGCTGCTCATAGCAGTCGCGACATCTCCGAGGCAGACTCGACCCCGTTCAACCGGCCACTGCCCAACAGGCGCCTGGTCGCCTGCCCGCACTGCGATCTGTTGCAGCGCCTGCCGGAGGTCGTGCCGGGCGCATCAGCGCGCTGCCCGCGCTGCGATAAGGAGCTGTGGCGTCATCGGGAGGACTCACTTAACCGGACGCTGGCGCTGACGCTGGCGGCGGCGGTGCTTTACGTGATTGCTAACACCATGCCCATGCTAGGGCTCACCGCGGTCGGGCACCAGGCCGCCACCACCGTCTTCGGAGGGGCCGTCCAGCTTTGGCGGGACGGCCAGGAAATCGTCGCCGTGCTGATTCTCTTTGCGGCCGTCGTCGCGCCCGCCCTCCAGATCGGCTCGATGCTCCTTATCACGGCCGTTTCCCTGCGGGAACGCCCGCCCGCGTGGGTCGGGACTCTCCTGCGCCATATCCCGTTTACCCGCACCTGGAGCATGCTGGAGGTGATGCTGGTTGGCGTGCTGGTCGCGCTGACCAAGATTGCGGATTACGCGACGGTGGACCCGGGGCTGGCACTGTTCGCGGTCGCGGGGCTGGTCTTCCTGCTCCCCGCGATCCAGTCGAGCTTCGACCCGCGGGTGGTGTGGGACAAGGTGGAATGGGCGGAAGCGGCCGCGCGGCCGGTGGCCGCCGGCGACCGGATGGCGGAGGCAACGTCATGAGCACGGCCACTATGACCGCAATGCAGCAGGGTTTGCAAAGCTGCGGAGGCTGCGGCCTGCTGTCGCGTCCCGCACCCGGCGCCGAGGAAGGGCGCTGCCCGCGCTGCGGCGAGGAACTGCGCTTCCGAAAACGGGACACCTTGCAGCGCGCGCTGGCTTTCCTGATCGCCGCGGCAATCTGCTACCTGCCGGCCAACCTGCTCCCGGTGATGACCACCATCACCGCCTCGGGCGAGGACTCCGACACCATCATGCAAGGCGTAGTGCTCCTCTGGTCGCCCACCGGGTGGCCGATCTCGCTGATCGTCCTCTTCGCCAGCATCATGATTCCGAGCGCGAAAATCCTGGCCCTGCTGTACTTGGTCATCACCGTGCGGCGCGGCTCGATCGAGAACAACCGCCAGCGCGTCCGGCTCTACCGGATCGTGGATATCATCGGGCGGTGGTCAATGGTGGACGTGTTCGTGGACACATTCACCGTGGCCTTGATTCAGCTTCAGCCGCTCATGTCCGTCAAGCCGGCGCCCGGCCTGCTCTTCTTCGCCGCGGTCGTAGTGCTGACGATGCTCGCGGTCGAGTCCTTCGACCCGCGGCTGATCTGGGATCCTGCAAGTGACAGCTCAAAACAACCACAGATGGACACAGATAGACACAGATAAGAACTACCCACACCCGCGCAATTCCATGACGAGAATCAGTCCAACAGAGCACCGCGATGCAAGACCGGAGTCCGGCCAGCAGAATCCGTGTTCATCTGTGTTCATCTGTGTTCATCTGTGGTTCTCTTCTGCCTGAATCCGACTAAGGAGACTCAGTATGCCTGACAACGACAATATGCTCCCGCAAGTTCCCGAGGCGAAAACGGTCACCGAGAAACGCACGCGGCTCTCGTTCGTTTGGATCTTCCCGCTCGTGGCCGCCGCCGCTGGCGCCTGGGTGGCCGTGAATAAGATCCGCAGCGAGGGGCCCAGAATCACCATTGTCTTCCGGTCCGCCGAGGGACTGGAAGCCAGCAAGACCAAAATCCGCTACAACGGCGTGGACGTCGGCACTGTCACCGCGTTCCGGCTCACCGACGACCATCGGCGGGTCATTGCCACCGCAAAAATGGCGCCCAGGACGGAAGGCTTTCTCCTTAAAGATACCAAGTTCTGGGTCGTGCGACCGCAGATCTCCGGCGCCACCGTCACCGGGTTGGGCACCCTCATCTCCGGCGCTTACCTCGGCATGGAAATCGGCCAGGCGCCCGAGCCTGAGCGCAACTTCATTGCGCTGGAGACGCCGCCGGTCGTGGCGGGCGATACCCCCGGCCGCTTCTTTGTGCTGAAAACCCCGGAGCTGGGATCGCTCGACCGAGGCACGCCCGTCTATTCCCGCCATCTTAAAGTCGGCCAGGTCGTGTCTTACGAACTCGACACGAACGGCGTGTCGCTGACCGTCAGGATATTCGTCCAGGCGCCCTACGATCAGTACGTCACTCCCAACACGCGTTTCTGGCAGGCGAGCGGGATAGACATGTCGCTCTCCGCCAGCGGCTTGCGCCTCCAGACGGAGTCCTTCCTCTCCATGCTCATCGGCGGCCTCGCCTTCGAGACGCCGGCGACCGGGCCGCTCCTGCCACCGGCGGAACCGGATACTCAATTCACGCTGTTCAGCGACCGCGCCGAAGCTTTTAAGCCGCCGCCCAGTAATCCCCAGAGCTACTTGTTCGTCTTCAATCAGTCGGTCCGCGGCCTGACCGTGGGTGCGCCGGTCGAGATGAAGGGAATACAGATCGGGGAAGTTACAGAGATTCGAGCGCAGTTCGACGAGAAGACGCATGAGTTCACCGTGCCGGTAACCGTCCGGGTGGACCCGGCGCGATTCGGGGTCAAGATGCTCGCCATGCCCACCGGGGCGGAGGCCATCGCCGCCCACCGGAAGCTGATGGACCTCCTGGTGGCGCGCGGGCTGCGGGCACAATTGCAGACGGGAAGCCTGATCAGCGGGTCACTGTTCGTGGCGGTTGATTTCTTCCCCGACGCGCCTCCGGCGACTCTCGACTGGTCGCAGAATCCCGTGCAACTGCCGACCATGCCCGGCCAAATCGAGGTGATTGAAGCGAGCCTCGCCAACATCATGAAGAAGATTGAGGCGGTGCCGCTCAAAGGCATTGGCGACGACCTGCAAAAAGCTATCAACGAGCTTAACCAGACACTGGTGACTACGCGCGGCACGCTCACCAATACCGACCAACTGCTGGGCAGCGCCAACAAAGTGATGGGCAGCGCCGACCGAATACTCGCGCCGAACTCCGTGCTCGACGCACAACTGGCCAGCATGCTCCAGGAGCTGGGCGGTGCCGCCCGGGCCATGCGCGTGCTGGCCGATTATCTTGAGCGCCATCCCGAGGCGCTCATTCGTGGGAAAACCGGGGAGGCAAAATGAAGGCAAGACATATCAAACACCTACTCTTAATCACAATCGTCGCGGTGGCAGTGGCAGGTTGCGCCTCGGCGCCGTCGCGCTTCTACACCCTTAACTCCACCGCGACCGGGGGCGGCGCCCCCGCCGCAAACTATGGCGTCGCGGTCGGCCCGGTCTCGATCCCAACGCTGGTGGACCGGCCGCAGTTCACGGTCCAGGTCGGGACCAACCGGGTCGAGCTCGACGAGTTCAACCGTTGGGCCGCGCCGTTGAACGAAAACATCGCCCGTGTCGTCGCCGAAGACCTGGCCGTGCTGCTCGGGACCCCGCGAGTGGCCGCGGCCACGTTGGCGAACTTCGATCCCGCCTACCGGGTGACGATAGAAATCCAGCGATTCGAGTCATTGCGGACCGAGGCGAAGCGGAACGAAGGGGTGCTCGTCGAAGCGATGTGGGTGGTCCGCAAAACAGCGGGCGGAGCCGCGCGTTCGGGTCATACTCTCGTGAACGAGCCGGCGCCGGGGATAGACTTCGACGCGCTCGCCGCCGCTCATAGCCGCGCGCTGGCGAAGGTTAGCAGCGACATAGCCTCCGCGATCCGAATGGAGGCAGATGAAAAACCATAGTCGCCAGGAGCCTAAGTCACTTATTGACAAGCCCTTAGAAAGCAAAACCCGGTTCATCGCTCTTTTCGGTGGAATGGTCAATGGGCTTTTCTCTGAGGGATCAGGCGCGAGACGGTGCCCCGGCTGTGGCCGTTTGCTCGTTTCCCGCGTCTGGGCGACCCATCCGAACCCAGCTTGGCGCCCTGAACAGCCGAGGCTCTGGCCCCCCCTATTGCTCCAATCCTGCACCAGACCGTCCTGCGGGCCGCACCGGAGCCTCCCCGGAGCCTCCCCGTAGCACCTCTGATTCGAATCAGAGGTACTACGGGGAGGCTCCGGTGGGGGTCCGGTGGAGCTATGGAGGTGCCAGCGGTCGGTAGGGGACGCTACTCCACCGATTATCCCGAAAGGAGAATCATGAAGATACTAATGACTCTTAGTTTGGCAGCCGCGGTGGTGGTGCTGCCGACCCAAACCGCCAGGCCGCTGCCGCTCACGGCGTGCCGTTCCATGAGCAACCGACGCTGCTGCGGGCGATCCGCTCACACTTCCGCATGCTCAAGCAGTTCGGCCGCGTTCCAATGGCAGATTCGAGCGCCCAAGAAACATCTAATCGTCTGCTGTGAGTAAGAAGCTCAAACCAAAGAAGAACGGAAGGTCCACTCCCTCCCCGGCGCCCGGGGGCAACCGGGCTTCTGGCCGCGGCTGGGTCATCGGCCTGGCGTTGGCAGCCCTGGCTGTTGTCGCGCTCCTGTACAGCGCTACCCGGCCGAGGCCAAGCGCGGACGCTTCGCCCGCGGCTTCCGGCTTCCTCCCGACCAAGCCGAATGCCGCGCGACCGGCAGCAACCACCTTGTCTTCCGCTGTGTGAAAGGGGGCGCTGCTTGACACTGCCACCGTTCTTGGACGCCGGAACGTCGTCGGAGCGCGGCTGTCCCCAGCCGCAGCAGCACCGACCACGCAACACCGCCCGACTGTTCCGAGAGCCAACCCCTTGCGGACGCGCTGCGGCTGGGGACAGCCGCGCTCCGACCGAGTCGCCTTCGCTGGTGGCACCCGCAGAATGCTACCGTGCCAAACCCTTCGAGGCGGCCAGCGCGCTAGTGATGATGCTGTCGGCTCTCAACCTCCAATGGCAGCCCAAGGACGAATGGTACGCGATGTTTGGCGCCTCTGCCGGCAATGCTCCAGTTGCGGAAATGCGCCGAACCAGCTATAGTCAAACAACACAACCAGAACCGGCACAGGACGGGCAGCGGCCATTGCCGCTTGACTCTAATGATGAACAACTAAACGAATTGCACAACAGGGACTATGGCAGGAGAAGATTCTTTCGGGGTCTTAGCTGCCTCCCCGCGGCCAGGCGTGGCGAGGGGAAGAAGCAACCCGAAACCCGGAGAACATCAACCAAACCGAAAGAACGAATGACAGATCGAATGAAACCGTCAGTCACAGTAAAAACCCTGGCCCCGGCCCTGGCAGCCTGTTTGCTGCTCGGGGTAACAGGCTGCAAAACCACCCGCCAGGTCAGCGAGGACAAACAGTCCGGCTTCCTGGGCGACTACTCCATGTTGCAGAAAGGTGAGAGAGGCGAAGCCAATTATATCTACGTTGACCAGAGCGCGAACTGGGCCAGTTACACCAAGGTCTGGATCAAACCCCTCGAACTGTGGCAGTCCGATGATCCCGAGGCCCCCCTCGGCAAGATGTCCGACGAATCCAAGCAAAGGGTCATGGAAACCTTCTATGACGCATTCTATGAAGCGCTGACGAACAATTTCCAAATCGTTGACCACGGCGGCCCGGACGTGCTCATCTTGCACGCGGCCATGACGGATGGGAGACCCTCCAAACCGGTCGCGAACCTTATCACCAGCGTCTATCTCCCGCTGAAGGTGGTGAGCTTCGGCAAGCGCCAGATCACGGGCACCGACATCGGGGTGGGCGCCGTGTACGTCGAGGCCGAATTGCTGGATGGGCAAACGGGCAAACGGATAGGCGCCGTCATGGATGCCCGCGCCGGCACCAAGGCCCTGCGCACCAAGTTTAACAACACCTGGAGCGACGTGAAGCTGTCCTTCGACTGGTGGGCGCAGCGGTTCGACAAGCGCCTGATGTTGTTCAAGCAAGGCGACTTCGGCACCGCCAACCTTTAGCCCCATGGTAGGGACGCGTTCCACCGCGTCCCTGTTCCAGGGCCTATCAGGGACGCAGTGGCGTGCGTCCTTGCCACTATCCTAGCCGGATGATACCTGACCGGAATATTCACGGAAACGAACGATGGGCGGCGATTCGCCCCCTGGTGTCGGGCAGGCCTTCGAGCCTGCCGGTCCACACGGCTTGCCAGCCCCGTCTGTCTTCCCCGGCGACTCCAAAGTCGCCCGCGCCGGCAGACAAGAATGTCCGCCTTACACCTGCAGCCGGCCCTCTCTGTTTCCTGCTGGCGGCAGTTGCCCTGGCGGGATGCCAGTCCGTTATGGTCTCCAGTTACATCTCACCACGGGTGACGGGCCGCGTGCTGGCCGCGGACACCCTCCAGCCCATCCCCGATGTCAAAGTCAAACGCGTCAACCCGAACGCGAACCTGAATTACGATGACCCGGCCCGGGGCGGACGAAAGATGGAATCCATCCCCGGCACACGGACAGATGCTCAGGGCAGGTTCGTGTTGGATGCCGAGCGCGACCTGACCTTGCTCCAACAGCAGGTCTGGTTCTCGGTCACCGTCTCCTTCCAACACGAGGGATACCAGACCTTGCGGACCAATTTCACCGCCGCCCACATCACTACAAACGCTCCGGATGGCGCGCCCGTTCTCAACGCCGGCGACATCCTGTTGCATCCCACCTCACCCTGAACCCGCCCAGGCCCCACTAGGTTTTATTGACCGCGGCGGGGACACATCCTAGCCTCGGGTCCATGCCGCAAGTGGAACACCCGGAAGACAAGCATCCGGCAGCCGCGCCCAGAGAAGTTCTCGACTTGCTCGCCCGCTTCGAGCAGCAGCTCGATGCCTACAAATCCGGGCAATACAACGAAGCGCAGGTCCGCCAGGAGTTCCTCAATCCCTTGTTCCAAGCCCTCGGCTGGGACATCCACAACGAACAGGGCTACGCCGAAGCCTACAAGGATGTCATCCACGAGGACGCTATCCGCATCGGCGGCGCGGTCAAGGCGCCCGACTACTGCTTTCGGATCGGCGGCACGCGCAAGTTCTTCCTCGAAGCCAAGAAACCCTCAGTCTGCATCAAGGACGAGCCGACCCCCGCCTACCAGCTCCGCCGCTACGGGTGGTCCGCCAAGCTCCCGCTCAGCATCCTGTGCGACTTCGCGGAGTTCGCGGTGTACGACTGCCGCATCCGGCCGCACAAAGACGATCCCGCCGCCGCGGCGCGCATTTTCTACTGCACCTTCCGCGAGCTGGGCGAGAAGTGGGACTGGATTGCCTCCATCTTCTCCCGCGAGGCGGTTCTCAAAGGCGCCTTCGACAGGTTCGCCGAATCCAGCAAAGGCAAGCGCGGCACATCGGAAGTGGATGCCGCCTTCCTGGCGGAAATCGAGAACTGGCGCACCGAACTCGCCCGCAACCTTGCCCTCCGCAATCCCAGGCTCAGCCAGCGCGAACTCAACTTCGCCGTCCAGCGCATCATTGACCGCATCATCTTCCTCCGCATCTGCGAGGACCGCGGCATCGAGGACTACGGCCACCTGCGCGCCCTGGTCAACGGTGACCGCATCTACCCCCGCCTCTGCCAGTTGTTTGAGGCCGCCGACGCCCGCTACAATTCCGGCCTCTTCCACTTCAAACGGGAAAAGGACCGCCACGAAGACCCCGACGAACTCACCCTGGCCCTCGAACTCGACGACAAGCTCCTGCGCGACATCCTCCGCGGCCTCTACTATCCCGACAGCCCGTACGAGTTCTCCGTCCTCTCCGCCGACATCCTCGGCCAGGTCTATGAGCAGTTTCTGGGCAAGGTCATCCGTCTCACCGAGGGCCACCGCGCGGTGGTGGACGACAAGCCGGAGGTCAAGAAAGCCGGGGGCGTCTATTACACGCCCACTTATATCGTGGACTACATCGTCCGCCAGACGGTGGGGAAACTCGTCGAGGGCAAGACGCCCCGCCAGGTGGAGAAGCTGAGAATCCTCGATCCTGCCTGCGGCTCCGGTTCCTTCCTCATTGGCGCCTATCAATTCCTGCTGGATTGGCACCGCGACTGGTACACCCAGAACGATCCGGAGAAATACGCCAAAGGCAGCAGGCCCGCCTTGCACCAGGTCAGCGGCCGCGGCTGGAAACTCACCATTGACGCCCGCAAGCGGATTCTCCTCAATAACATCTTCGGCGTGGACATTGACACGCAGGCGGTCGAGGTCACCAAGCTCTCCCTCCTGCTCAAAGTCCTCGAAGGCGAAACCGGGCAAAGCCTGCAACCCATCTTCCGGCTCTTCCAGGAACGCGCCCTGCCCGACCTCGGCGACAACATCAAGTGCGGCAACTCGCTCATCGGCCCGGATTTCTACCAGCAGCAGCAAATGGACCTGCTCGACGACGAGCAACGCTACCACATTAACGTCTTTGATTGGCACGCAGAGTTTCCAGATGTCTTCGGGCGACGGACCTCCACCGGCGAACTACGGGAACCCGCTTCCCCGTTGGACTACACTATGCCCGGCGTGCCCCTGCACGGCAGCTTCAGCTACAGGAAGAAGAAAGACACAAAGGCCGTGCCGCCGCTAGCTAGGCCGAGGGAAACCGAATGGGAAGGCGGCTTCGATGCCGTGATTGGCAACCCGCCGTATGTCCGGCAGGAATCGCTCTCCAACCTCAAAGACTACTTCGAGAAGCACTATGAGGCATTCGACGGCGTGGCCGACCTCTACACTTACTTTATGGAGCAAGGTGTGAGGCTGCTGCGCGACGGTGGACTGTTCAGCATCATTGTGTCGAGCAGTTTCCTCCGGGCGAGCTATGCCGAACCGCTCCGGCGTACGCTGAAAAGGAACGTCGCAGTCCTGCGCATTGTGGACTTCGGCGGCTTAGCGGTCTTCACCAACGCTAAAGACACCTACGTCTGCATTCCTCTTCTCGCAAAGGGAGCAAAGACAGGGCGGGTTGAAGTCTCCAAAGTGACTTCTCTGAAGAACCTCAAGCTGGTGGAGCATGTTGCTGCGAACCATTACACCATTCCGCACGAGCGCCTCTCGTCCGAGGCGTGGTCGCTCAAGTCCGACGCCGAAGCCGCTGTCTTCGCCAAGGTGATGAAGGCCGGCAAGTCACTGGGTGATTATGTCGAGCGGCGTTTCTTTCGCGGCGTCACGAGTGGTTTGAATGACGCCTTCATCATCGACGCAGAAACCAAGCGGAGCCTCATCGCCAAAGACAAGCGTAGCGCCGACCTGCTTCACCCCCTGCTTGGTGGAGAAGACATCCGCCGCTACCTCTTCCACGAAACCGAGCTCTGGCTCATCTTCACCCGGCGCGGCGTTGACATCGGCAGGTATCCGGCGGTTCGAGAGCACTTGGCACGCTGGAAAGAAGACTTAATGCCGAAGCGGGACAAGAATGCCAAGCGCGGTCGCAAGCCGGGTCGCTACGAATGGTATGAGATTCAGGACGACGTGGCGTACTATGAAGTCTTCGACGGACCGAAGATCATCTTCCCCGACATCTGCAAAGGACCGCGTTTTAGCCTGGATACCGGCGGTCACTACCCGGCCAACACCGCCTACTGCCTGGGCACCGACGACCTTTACCTGCTTGGGTTTCTGAACAGCCGGCTGTTTTGGTTTGCGATCAGCAACATCAGCATCCCGTTCGGGATTCGTGCGGGCGAGTACCGCTACCGGCTGATCTACCAATACATGGAGAAAATCCCGGTCCGCGTCATCGATCCATCGAACGCCGCCGACAAGTCGCGCCACGACTGCTTGGTGAAGTTGGTCGAGCAGATGCTGGACCTGCACCAGCAGGCGTCCGCCGCGCGGACACCCCAGGAGCACACGGCCCTCTCCCGCCAGATCGCCGCCACCGACACCCAGATTGATCGTCTCGTCTATGCCCTCTACGGCCTGACTGAGGACGAAATCAGCATAGTGGAAGGCGCGGACGGGGAGCCAGCGCCGTCGCGAGGAAAGGAATGAACATGAGCTTGCTCGAAGACCAAATGATTCACGGCGGCTGGCCTCGCTGGCCCAACCCGCCTCGGATTGAAAATGACACACCCCTCGTACCCCAGGCGGTGGCGTCGGCTGTGTGGGAAGAAGCGAGCCAGTGGCTGGGCGAGGAACTGCCACGTGCCTGGCGGGTTCGGCTGACCGAGCGCGCGGAAGCGGTTTACGCCAGCAACGCGCGCGTCCGGCGGCGGCTTCGCAGGCCGGGCAACGGGGGTCGCGACTGGCTTTGGGCTTTCACGCGCCACTGGCTGGCTGCCTTGATCTGGAAACACCGTCGCGCGCTCTACAACCGTTTGCCGGCCAGTTACAGCGTGGGGCACCCGTTGCCGCGGGGGTGCGCGAGCCCAGTTTCCCGTCTGTTGTGGCGTCAGGCAGGCGTTTGCAAATGAAGACCCTCCCCGCGCGTGTGGCTGCCCGGGAATGCCGGGGTCGCCCTCGCGCTGAATCTCAAGCAGGTTCATTGTCATTAGATGTGTTGATGCTGCGGGATGGGTAAACCAGGGGGCGGCGGCAGGCGGCGGGCTATGTTCGGGAGAGTGGAGGACCTTTCTATGGTGCCAGGGTAGGTCCAGGGTGGTACCAGAGTGGTACCTGGGCGGCAAGGGGGTGCAAAGTGGCCTTCTCAGTATTGCGAATGCTTATCCAAGCCAGCCGCAAGCCACCCACATGCGACCCTCAAGCCATCTCCAAGCCAGGTACAAGCCAAGGGCAAGTCACTCCCAAACCTGGAAAGTCGCTGTGCCGTGCGGGCGGGCACCTCACCTCGTTGCGCTGCTCAGTCTTCGGGACTGCGGGCTTTTCACTTGCGTAGAGTTTGATCCAGCCCTGTGGCAGACCTGCTCCGAACTGGTGTCGGGGCTGGGAATCAGAGACCGGCCCGCAGGTGCAGCATCCGCTGCTCGCCGCCGACCTGGATCAGGACGGAATCGGGTTTGATCTCCAGACAGCGGATGCGGGCGCGGCCCGGGTGGGTGGGGATTTCGCCCTCTTCATTGGTCTCGAAGGTCTGGTTGTTGATGATGGCCAGAGGGCGTTCGGCGGTGCCGGAAATGCCGTTGAGGTGCAGTTCGACGGGGTGGGTAATGGGCTGAATGTTGGTCTTAACGAGAACGGAAGAGAAGAGGCGCACCGAGCGCGGGAAAAATGGGTCTTTGCCTTCCTGCGGTTTGGTGGGAATGATGAACACTGATTTGGGAATCTCCGGCTGCGCAGGCGCGGCATTGGTTGGGGCAGGCAACGCCTTGGCGGGCGCCTGAGCGGCGAGGGAGGCGAACGCCAGGCTGAAGAAGGTGGCGGCAAACGCCAGCAGCTTTTCGATGGGCAGATGGGAATGTGGCTTCATGAGGCGCAGCAGACAGTTCAGGAGGGATTGGTTTTCACGAGGGTGATGAGGTCCAGCTTGAATGAGACTGTTTCCTGGTCTTCCGCAGTCGGGCTTTGGTTCAATTCGAGGCTGAGGTTTGCCACGCGGATGTGGGGAAACTGGTTCTCAAGGTCGGCCAGGAAGCGTCCGAAATCGTGAAAGTGGGCCGTCCCGGCGAGCGACATGGTGGCCTGCTTGTAAGGGAATTGGGGCAGCACGTTCACGTCGGTGGTCGGGCCAATGGGATTGAATTGCGGGACGTTGACTCTATAAGCTGCTTTGAACTCGCGGAGGGTGTTGATGACCCAGGAATACAGGTCACCAGAGGCAATGTCGGCCTCGGCCTCTGCGAGGGCTTTCCTGGAGCGAGCCAGTTCGGTCTCGATCTCGGCGGCCCGCCGGATGGTCTCGAGGACGTGGCGGCGGCTGGCCTGGGCCTCGACCTTCCGATTCGCGAGGCCAACGAGATTCTCGTTCTGGTGCTTAATTAAGAGGAAATAGAGCCCGGCAACCACCAAAAGGGTGGCCACCACAACCAGGATAAGCTTGTTGCGCTTCTCTTCGGGGAGTTTTCTGAGGTTCATCGCGTTTTCTCCAAATAGCGGCACTCCAGGGTGAACATCACGCAGGGCTTGCCGGTGACCGGGGCAACCTGTGGAGGTGAGAGGCTCTTGAGGTTGACCGGGTTTGTCTTGGTCAGCATATCAGCGAAGTAGGCGTTGGAGGTGAGCACACTTTTAAAACGGTTGACCTGATCGCCGGCGCTGGGCGATAAGTCCATGCCGTCGAGGTTGAGGACTGTCTTCTCGATCGTAGTCGGCGGTCTGCCCTTGATGACCACGTTGTTATCGTTAGTGTGGGTTTTGGTCCCCTCAACCGTCGTGTAGAGCTGGTCCACGCGGAGGCGGATCAATTCCACGTCCTCGGCTGTGGTTTGCTGCAAGGCGTTGAGCAGGTTGCCGTTAAGGAACCGGCTGGCGGCCAGTTGCCGGAGGACGGAGAGTTTATCATTGATCTCGGCGGCCTTCTTCTGCTTGTCGAGAATTTGGCTGAATTCGTTGGTGCGGGCGCTCATCTGCGCTTCGATCCCGGTCACCTCGCTACTGGCCAGGGTGGCGCGGAGCTGGAGAAAACTGCTCCACACCAGCATCAGGGCAATGACCAGGCCAGCTAACCAGAGGGCGCGCTTGACCGGGTCGCGGCGGCGCAATTCCTCCGCGGCTTGGGCTTCGGCGAGAAGATTGAGGCGAATGGGCATAAGTCGAGTGCGGGGTTAGAGAGCAGACAGGGCGGCGCCCAGAGCGACACTGAGCTGGGGGGCGACCTGCTCGATTTCGGCGGTTTGGCGCGGCGGCAGCTCCATTCTCAGGAAAGTGGTGGGGTTGAGGATGTTGCAGCTAATCATCAATTCGCGCTGGAGGGTCTGCACAATGAATTCGGAGCGGGCCGAGCCGCCCGTGATAAAGGCCTGGGCAACGGGCCGGTCCTGCTGGTGCTCAAAGAAGTCAATCGAGGCGCGCAACTCGCGCCCCAGGGGCAGCACGAGCGATTCGAGTTGGGCCTGTACCTCGGTGGGCATGCCGATCTTAATGCCCTCGGCCTCCGCGTAGCTGACGTTTAGGGCTTCGGCCAGGCCACTAGTCAGCCGGTCGCCCCCAATGCCCACGACACGGCTGAGAATTAATTCGCCCTGCTGCAGGATGCAGATGGATGAGTTTCTGAAGCCCAGGTCCACCAGGGCGACCGCCTCGTTGGCAAACACGTCTGCCATGGCCAGCTCAAAGGCGTTCACCGGCCCGATCAAACCCGGCACGATGCTCTCCGCCGCCAGCCCTGCGCGACGGGAGCCTTCGACAAAGTCTTCGATAAGCTGCCTGCGGGCACCCGCGACGAGGACCTTCTGTTTGGGCTGGCCCGGGGCGGTCTTTGACCATTCGGCCGGTGTGGCCGCCGGGTCGGGCGCGGGCGTGGTGACGACGTGGCAGTCGAAGACGTGGTTGGTCAGTTCCTGCTGGAGATAGACCCGCGAGCTGTGTTTCAACACCAGCCGCAGGTCGTCCACCGGCAGGCGCGGCATTTCAGTGTGACGAACCACTGCATCGTTGACACCGATGGTGAGAGTGACAGCCTTGGTCTTGGCTTCGACCGCCTGGGCCACCGCCTTCAGGTGCTCCGTCAGCAGGTCGGCCGACAGCGACTTTTCAAAAATGGGCGCGTCCAGCAGGGCATAGCCGCACAGGGCAAAATCCTGGCCCCGGCGCTGGACGTGGACGGCTTTGGTGGTGCGGGCACCCAGGTCCACCGCCATTATCCGGTCGCGCTGCCTTCTAGGTCGGCTGTCAAAAAATGGCATGCCCATAAAATGAGTATCTATACAGTTCGCTGCTGCACTGTAAGCAGCATCTTGGCCAACCGACCGCCGCTAAGTCCTGCTCGGCGGAGTGCCTGCTTCCGGTCGGCGTTGAATTTCCGGCATTGAAGCAGCACGGTCCGTGCCGTCGTTAACGACCGCCTCGACTGTCTGCCCAATAGGCAGGGTTTGCCCACGGTGGCGAAGCGATTTTCCCAGCCGAGAGGCTGGTTGCCCGCTCAGAGGTGATCCGACAGCACGGGCATGATGAGACGCCCATTCCGCTCAGTGGTGCGGAATGTCAGGAGAAAGGCGCTGAAGGCCTGCCGGCCTGCTTCGAACTTCTCCAGGCTGCTGACCAAACTGAACTCAAGCACGCCCGCGTCCGAGGAAACGAACAGCACACGCTCGCGTCTGGGCACGGTGCTGTTGGCGTTCCAGCGCAAGTCGAAGGCCGGTCCACGCCGGCTGACAGCGGCCAGTGAGAATTCATCCGTGATTTTCCCGCCGGGATGACGGCTGAGCAGTAGGTCGCGATAGTAAGCCGCATCCGGCTCGGTGTCGCCAGCCGGCTCCGTTTCGAGCACGCAGAAGGTCAGCAAGCAATTGAAATCGGCGCTGACGAGCGTCACCTTTTGCCGGTCCCCGGTTCCGAGGCGAAAACCATCGGGCTTCACAAAGCCGAACTTGTTGGTGCGGAATGTGACGTAGGCGAAGTCTGCCGGCAACAAGCCGGGGCCGCCGACGTGCTCGACTCGGACCAGGTAGAGCGGTTGATTGCTGGCCACGTTGGCGGGCAGGGGAGCCGGGTCGGTTGGTTGCGCGAGCAGCGGCAGATTCGCGAGGGTGACAACGAAGAGGCTGACGGCTACAATCAACTGCATAAAACACTAGTTGCCAGCGTAATTGACCGTCTTCGGCGGCGGGACGGCCCACTTGCCACGGAGGACATAGCCCAGCATGGGGGTGCCTGGCGGTTGCTTGGTGTAATTCAAGAAGTTCTGGTCGAAACTAAACTGGCGGGTGGGCGCATAGTAATAGACGCCGGGATTTTGAAACTGGTTCGTGGCCCGGTTGCTGGCGAAAAGGTTCACGATCGAGGTGTTAAGCGTCAGGGTCACCGACCCGCCGTTGCCCCAATCCTCAAGCAGACGCGGCAGGTTCATCACCCCGCCGCTGAACTGGCTCGAACCGGAACCGGTCGAAGGGACGATGCCGCTCAGGATGGCGGCGTTGACGGTGTCCGAGGCGGCGACGTTTTTGCCGCTGCCCCCCAAAGCAATTTTGCTCTGCGAGTCCACCCAGTTCGGCGACAGGATGGTCAGGGCGTCGGACACCAGCGAGGCCGGGTAGTCCGTGGTCGTGTTGGTGGTGCCCAGGTAAGCGGAGTTCGGACAATTGTAGTTGCCCTGAACGTAAAGCGGATTGGGCGTCGCCACGGTGAACCCGCTGGGCTGGTTGTTGCCAGCGATGTTGACCATGTTGGGAGGGATGGTCTGGCCATTCTTGAGCCGGACGGCCGTGAGCTGCCCCGAGGTATAGGTCCGATTGTCTGCGACGTACATGATGTTGGGGACGACCGGGAGGGTATAGACGCCGGCGGTAATCGGGAACTTGGCCTTGACAGTCGCATTGTTTGTGAGCCACGTGCCTAGGATGCCCATGTCAATATCGGTCACCTTGACCAGGTCGCTCGCCTCCCGCTGATCGGTGAAGCCATTGGTGGTGACCCCACCGGTGCCGAAGTAATTGGTGATGTTCAGGAAGGGAAAGTTGTTGGTGATCTGGACATAGTTGGTCGGACTGGAGTTGGTCGGGAAATAATTGGCGGTGATATTCGTTGCCAGCGGATCGGAGGGTGAATTCTTTAAGGTAAGTGTGACGGTCGAGTTGCTAACCAGCAGGACGAGATCGGCGATGTTGTAGTAAGCCTGCTGGGCGAGAGTCAGGTTCGTGTATCCACCGGCGGGCGGCATGTCAATGAGTTGGTGGACGTTGGTGGTGCCAATGGGGAGGGTGAGCTGCTGCCAGTTGGTGCTGTAGCCGGCATTGTATTTCGCGGCGTCCGAGTATTGGGACGTCGTGTGCCCATCCCAGGCCGGAGAGGAAAGGCTGCCGGTCATGGTAACCAGGGTGTTGAAGGTGAGCTGATCAATGGTGCCGGTGTAAACGCTGCTATTGGCGTGGGTCCGGCCGTTGACGGTCAAGGGCGCGCACCAGGTGAACTCGAGCAGGCTGTTGTAGAAAATGGCAAATTGAAATATCGGAACAAGGTCCAGCTCCACGTCCTGCTGACAGGCACTGGTGATTTGGTAAGGGGTGTTGAGCTGCTTGACGTTGGAAACGAGCCGATAGCTGTTGGTCCAGCCGTACAAGCCCGCAGCCTGCGATCCGATCGGGCCCCAGTTGGTGCTGAGCATGAAGGCAGTCATGGTGCATGCGACGTAGGTGCTGTTCAGGTGGCCCTGCCCGTCGCTGAATTGGAAGTTGGTCCAATAGCCACTCTCAGTCGAAAGGGGAACAGTATTACTGTACAGGGCAAGATGATTGGTAATGGCAACCAGGTTCCCGATCAGAAAGTCGGTTTTCATCATGCTCACAACTTTCTCGGTGGCGGCTTCCGCCGCATAAAGGCCCGCAAAGTACTGATTGTTGCGGGCGTTCATGTCCGAGGTGCCGATGGTGCGGCTCATGGTGGCCGCCAGCATGATCATGCTGGCGGCGGTGATGCACATGACGGTCAGCAGCGCGTGGCCGGCCGAGCCGCGGGGCTGGAATGTGAAGTTCGTCTTCATGCTCAGTTGGGACAATGCGAGCAGGCCATGATCTGGATGCCGTAATAATTGTAGTAATAGCCGGGCCCCACCTTGGTCAGCGGGTACTGGTACTGGCAGAATTCCAGCTTGGCCCAAATATTGTACTTGAATTGCCAATCCTGCGCGAGGGAACCGTTGAACTGCTGAGCCTGGAACTGCATGGCGCTGCCGCTGGCGTTGGTCAGGTTTTGGGCGAGGATCTGGATGGTCGCCACGCCGTTGGTCACGCGGCAGAGTTGACATTGGTTTGTGTCGAAGTAATAGGTGACGTACGCCGTCGAGTTCGTGTTGCCGTTAGCCGAGACTCTCAGGGCGTTGCCGACTTGGTTCATGGCATTGGTGCAAGCAGTGAAAGAGGCGGCCGTGCCGTTGCCAACTTTCCACCATTTAGCGGAGTGGATGTCACCGATCAGTTGGTCGAAGCTCATCCGGGACACGTCAGTCGAGCCGAGCTTGCTGCAGACCAGCTCATCATAGCGGAGGCCGAAAAGCCAAGTATAGATGATGCCGAGGACCATGAAGACGAAAATGAACGCCGCTATCATCATCTCCGCCAGCGTGAAGGCTTGCGCCCGGCGGGTGCGCCTTGAGCCAACGGCGACCGGCTTGGGAAGGGGGAGAGTTTTCATCAATCGGGCGCGTAGTAGTCCGCGATCGTGTTGGTGAAATAGACTACTGTGTTCTTCCAGCGAAAGGGCCACGCCGTTTTCACCATGACCATATAGTTGCTGTAGGGTGGATTGCTAGTCATCAGGGTGACGGTGGTGTAGTTGGTGGCATAAACCTTATTGGTGCCGCTGACGGGAAGATCCAGCAGCACCGCTTGGACATTCGTCAACTGGCTGATTTGGTCCATCACCGGCGTCTGCTGGGTGTCCCAGACAGCGCATTTGGCCGATTCCAGTTGCCGAATGCCGACCGCCTGTGCGGCCAGTGAAAGGCCGGACCACTCCGCGCGGTAGGAGGTCTGAATGTAGGCGCCGATGATTGCGCCAAAGACCAGCATGAGGATGAAGACGCTCATCACCACCTCGATGAGTGTGAAGCCGCTGGTCCCCGCTTTCGATTCACGAGGTCGGGGCAAATCCACCATCACACGCATAACGGATTACAGATCAGAAGGGGCGCCTTCATCTGCTTGCTCATTTCATTTGTGGCTATAGGCCTGCTTTGCCAGCAAATCCACTGCCAAAGTGCTTGCGTTAAGCAAAGCCAAACCAGTGGTTTGTGCGCCGCAGCCCAGCGCCCGCTTGCGGCGAGCCATCCTGGCGCCAGGCAATGGCCGTGCCGACGTGTGACGAACCGGCGTTGGGCATCGGCGAGCTTGGTTCACGGGGCCGGACCTGCACCGTCTGGCGCCTGGGGGTGTGTCCAAAAAGAGGACGGCAGTGTACTGAGGACCGCCAGCCAGGAGCGCCGAATCCCGGCTGCTAACTGGCCTTGGATCTGTGTAGCGGGGCGGCAAACGCAAAATCCCCGGTGGGAAGGGTCGCGGCATAGCATAACGATCCGTGCCAGCATCGCTTCGACTAGCCAGCTCTGGTGTCATGGAACAGCAATTTACACCGTCGGGGTTCCTCCTCCGGGCAGGACTACTGCGCGGCGACAACGTTCCACTGACCGCGCACCAGTTGTTTCACTTGCGGGGTGGCTGGCGGCAGGCGGCGGTAATCCAGGAAGTTCACATCAAACGCCCACTTGCGGTTGGGGGCGTTGTAGTACGTGCCGGTTTGGACCCAATAGTTGGTGGCGAATTGGCTGGGATACATGACTACCATCGAGCTATTATAGGTAAAGGTGTAGCCGCTCCAGTTTTCGAGGAAGCGGGGGAAATTCTCGACGCCGCCGCTGTAATGGAGGGTGCCGGTGGTGTTGGTAGGCTGTACAATGCCCGCCAGGAAAGCCGCGTTGACGGTGGTATTGGCGGGGGTACGCGCGGAGAGGGAGTTATTGCCGTAGGCATCGGACCAGTTGCCAGAGAGCACGGTGATGGCATCGCCCACCAGCGAGGCGGGTTGTGTGTTGGCCGTATTGGTGGAGCCGGGCGTAGTATCAGCGGCATTGAAATTTCCTTTTACATAGAGCGGCAGGTCGGTGGCCACGGTGAGACCACTGGGAGGCAGTGTCTGCCCATTGGAGACCCGCGCCACGGTGAGTTTGCCGGAGTTGACCCGTTGATCAGCAACGTAGATCGAGTTCAACTGATGCCCCTCCACCGAACTCGCCAATTGGTTGAGGGACTTGCCGCCGCTAGCCGCATTCATCCAATTGGTCAGCGCCCCGACATTGATGTCCGTCGTCAGGGTCCATTTCTGTTCACGTGCGTCGTAGAACGAGGCGTTGGTCTGGATAAACGAGTATCCGGTGTTCCCGTTTGTCGCAGGGGCGTCGGGGGTCAGGGTGGCGAAGCTATCCCAGTCTCCCGCTTTCACGGTCACATTGGTTGCGGTGGTGGTGACGATGAGGTCGCACTCGTTGTAGTAGCGAGCGGCGCCCATAGGGGAGTGGGGGTCTTCGCCGACGGGCGGGGGTTGGGTAATCTGCTCGACGACCGACGGGCTGTTGTTGGTCGAGATCGGCAGCGTCAGCGAGCTGGCCCCGGACACGGGCGAAATGTCATAGATGGGGACGGTCGCGCTCCCACCGGTCGGGTCGTAGGGGGCACGATTGGTATAGATTTGCCCAGCCGCATCCACGCTCTGGGCAAACGTGAGGCTGGCGGGGGGAGCGCTGTAGAGGTTGCCGTTGCTATGGACCTTGCCCGTGACTATCATCGGGGCACCGGGATTGATTTCCAGGTCCATGGTGTAAAAGATGGCGAACTGGAAGACGGGAATGCAGGCCAGTTGGAAATCCTGCTCGACGGCGGCTGCCAAGTTGTAGGGCGTGCCCAGGGGCCGGGCGTTGCCACGCACCGTGCAACTGTAGGCCAAGCCATACAAGCCGGTGAACTGCGAGTCGAGGTTGGTCATCACCATCGTCGCTGAACTGAGAACGTAGGTCGAGTTGAGCCCGCCGGACCCGTTGCTGAACTGGTACGCGGCGGCCCAATCGTTAGTGGGAATGAAGCTGCCGTAGTACGTGACTTTGGAGGGGTCATAGCTTTGATTAAAGAAATCGCGGGCCATGTAGCCGAGCGTCACCTCCGTGGCGGCTTCGGCGGCGGCCACAGCACGGATGTGGGTGTTGTTGCGGTCATTCAGGGCCGCGTTGGTCGAGGTCCAGTTGGCGGCGCTCGAGTAAATGAGGATGCTGGCTGCGGCCAAGATCATCACCAGGAGAAGCGCGTAGCCGTTCTGCGACTTGGGTTTGCCGGTCAGGTGAATCTTCATAAAGCGGTGCGCCGGGGTGGCATTACTCGAGAGTTCGGCGGGTCATGCGGGTTTGCAGATGGTAGTAATCGTAGAAAGCGCCGGCACCTACTTGCGCCACGGGAAACTCCCACTGGTAGAAGTCCAGGTCCATCCTGATCACCCGGTTGTTTTGGTCGTTGGTCACAGTATGGCCGGCGAAATCCTCGGCGAAGAAGGCGATTATATTCGTGAGGTAAGGGGCGAGCACCTGAACCTGCGTGCTGCCGCTGGCGGTCCGCCGCAGGCTCTGGCTGGCCGCATCGAGGTAATAGCGAATGAACACGTCGGTAGCGATAGTCGGATAAATTTGGAGGGCATTGCCCTGGCGGAGACCGTTGAAGGCAATGTTCGTGAAGTGGGTGTTGTCCCCGTTGCCGACGTAAAGTAGCTTGCCGGAACGGATGTCATCGCGAACGCTGTCGAGCACCTTGCGCGCACTGTCGCTGGCAGACAGCCTGGTGGCGGTGACGTTGAACATCCTCATGCCGAATAGTTGCGAATAAACCACCCCGATCACGACCAGTGAGAACAGGCCCATGGCCGTCATGATTTCCGCCAAAGTAAAGGCGGCTTGACCCACGGGCCAAGACCAGCGGGCGCCGCGGTCGTCAAGGGAGAGTTTCATTGGTCGGCAGTGCGGAGGGTGATGACGGTGTTGGTGAAGGGCCCGCGGCTTCTGCGGCCATTGGCCAGGCTCCAGACGCAGTCGGCACGCAGTTGCCTTAAAGGCGGGCTCTGGGAAACGAGGGAGACACTGATGTAATTGGTCGCCAGTACCGGCTGGCCGGACACAGGCCCGTCCAACGTGTCCACCTCCGCGTAGTTGGTGAGGCCCAGTTCATCCACAGCGGGCCAGGCCTTGGGGTCCCACTTGGCGGCGCGCGCCTGCTCGACGCCCTGCATCGCCAGCGATTGCGCGGCGAGCGAATAGGCGCTCCATTCCGCGCGGTCGGCGGTGAGCACGTAACCGTAAATCACCCCGCCAAAGGATAAGGTGGCTATCGCGATTGCGACGACGACCTCCGTGAGGGTAAAGCCCGCGGCTGGCTGGGGCTGCTCGGCAGCCCGGCGACTTACAAATCTCATACAACAGCCGCGTAACTTAGCCTGAGCAGCCGTGATGCCAGCGACGTGGCGCGTGAGCTGCCCTCAGCAGCGGCTCGAAACGCGGCGAACGGGGGCGGCAGTTGCCAGCAACTGCGTCCTGAGATTAGACAGCCGCCCAGCTTTTTGGGGCATTGCCGGTCTCAACGCCGGCTGGTGGTCTGGCCAGTTCAGGACGGATTGCCTGTCAACCCGCTTTGCTGAATGGCGTTCTTGATTCGGGCGGTCTCAATCGCTTCGGTCTTTATCGCGATTGAATCAAGCGGCTCTTCCACGGAGAAGAGCAGGTTGTCGGTCATGTGAACGGTCGTGGTCTTGGATTCGACCTCGATGAAAAGGATATGGTCGCTGTTGACGACGATCTCTCCACCTTTGTTGATCCGGCTGAGCTTTATGAGGGGCATAACTTCCCGCATTCTGCCCAAGTGCGGACGTTCTTCAAGCCTCTTTCGACAGCCTCGTTCGCAGCCGCTTCAGGCGAAGCGCTTTGCGCGGAGTTGCATTTCGTCCAGAAACGCTTGGACTAGCACGGAGGTCTTGCCGCGCCACAGAGCGCCCAGGATGACCGGCGAGAAGTCCGGTAACGGAACAGCGCGTACGTTTGGAGCGACCCTGGCTTTGGGCACCTGCACGGATACCCCAATGCCAAACCCGTTCGCGACGTAGGTCTCAATCAGATCAACCGAGCTGACCTCGATGCTGGGAAACCAATCCACTCCCAGCCGAGCCAGCCCTTGCTGGAAATTCTTGCAGATCGCCTCCACGGCTGGCAGGCAGATGAGCGGTTCCTCGATCTTGTCGCGTTGCCAAAGCTGGGCGGCGGCAGTGATCCGACTGTCCTTTTCGACCAGCAGCACCAGCGGCAGCTCGACCAGCGCCATCGAGTGGAGCCCCGCCGCGGGCTTCTTCTCAATCGCCGTCACCGCCAGGTCCAACTCTTCCTTCTGGAGCAGGCTCTCGAATTCGGCGGGATATCCCTCGCGCAAGCTGATCTTCAGCTTCGGAAACCGCTTGCGGACGTTTTGGAAGACCTCCGGCAGATGCTCGCGCAGGACGATGGTGGAGGCGCCGAGGCGGACTTGGCGCGCCTTGCCGCCTTGCAGTTCGCTGGCCATCAAATCGAGGTTGGCGAAGAACGGCTGGATAAACTGATAGAGCTTCTCGCCGGCAGGCGTCAGCGCGAAGGGCCGCCGCTGGAACAGAGTCACCCCCAAGTACTCCTCCAACTGCGCCACCTGCCCGCTCACCGCCGGTTGCTGAATGCCGTATGGAATATTGCGCACCGCCTCGGTGATGCCGCCGTGGCGGGCGACATAGTAGAAGAGCTCCAGATGATGAATGTTCATGGTGTCCTGCTTCGGCCTGTGCCGGGCTGGCCTTCACCGTTGCGCCGGCGGTCCAAGCGATATCAATGCCTTGCGCATACCGCCGGCTTCCTGCTGCCTTGGAGGTTGCGGCAAAACGCCGGGACGTGCAACGCCGAAATCTGGCTGCTCGGAACCGGGGGCGCAACTCCTCAGTACCACCATCGCGGATTGCGCCAGACCGGAGTGAGTGGCGCACGCCAGCTTGAAATCCGTCAAATCCCTGTAACCTGGGCGACCCTTCCGTGGTCTATACTCTATACCCGGGCCCTGCGGGACGCCAAGCCGCTCATAGGCTGGACCGGATCGGTGCTCGGTCTGAGGGCCGGGCGGAAGAGAGAATGAGGAAGCCTCAAACAAGCCTGCAACAGGCTTGCAACATGCCTGCAACATGCTTGCAACTACGGCTGTATTCCGGCACTGCTATGGCGTTGATCGGGTGTTGATCCGGTGGCGCAAGGGAGGCGTTAGGGCACTTCGAGCGTGGGTCGGCGACGGCGTTGGGGCTTCTGATAAGTCTAGAACGGTCTTTGCTCGCAGGCCGAGGAGTGTTAGGCTGCGCTTAAGAATGTGCCGAACGGCCCGAAGCGGCGCGGCGCATTTGAATGAAATGGCTGACGAGATTTGCCAACGATCCCCTGCCCCGTGCGGTGACCCGCCAAGCCCGCTGGCCTGGTTCGGCGGCATGATTGATCATTGCTATGACTTCGCCGATAGCGCCCGGGCGCAGGGCCGGCCGATTGTCGGGATCATGTGCGAGTTCACCCCGCGCGAGATCATCCTGGCGGCGGGTGCGGTGCCGGTGTGTTTGTGCGGCGGGTCGGCGGCCACCATCCCGCCTGCCGAACAGCTTCTGCCGGCCAATCTCTGCCCGCTCATCAAGTCCACTTTCGGCTATCACGTCACCGGCAGGAACCCCTTTCTGAACTGGGCCGACCTCGTCGTCGCGGAGACCACTTGCGACGGCAAGAAGAAGATGTTCGAGTTGCTCGGGACTTCCAAACCGATGTACGTCCTGGAGTTGCCTCAGAAAGCCGAGGAGCCCGACGCGCTTGAACACTGGGTGACGGAGCTGCGCAAGTTCCAGCAATTCCTGGCCAGCCGTTTCGCAGTGGCTATCACCGACCGCCAATTAACCCGAGCCATTGAATTGATGAACCGCGAGCGCCGGCTCCGCCGCCAGTTGGCCGACCTGATGATGGCCGAGCCCCCGCCCATCACCGGGCGGCAATTGCTCGACTTCAAGAGCATCATCGCTGGCATCGAGGCCGACCTGCAGCAATACGAGCGCGCCCTCCAGATGTATGCGCCAGCCAACGACCGAACCGCGCCTACGCAACACACAACACGCAACACGCATCACGCAACACGAAACACAGAACACGCCCCCGCCGTCCGCGTCCTGCTTACCGGCGTCCCGGTGGTGCACGGCGCCGAACGGGTGTTGGATCTGATTGAAGGCTGCAGCGCGGTGGTGGTCTGCATGGAGAACTGCACCGGGCTCAAGCCCATTCTCGAGGACGTGGATTTGAATAGCGAGCCCGACCCAATCCGGGCCATTGGCCAGAAGTACTACCATCTCCCCTGCTCTGTTATGACGCCCAACCCGCGCCGCTTCGAGACCCTGCGCGCGCTGGCGGCGAGGTTCCGGCCCCAATGCGTCATCGAACTCGTGTGGCAGGCCTGCCTCACTTACGACGTGGAGTCCTGGAAGGTGCGCAAGCTCGTCGAAGACGAATTGCGCCTGCCCTACCTCAAGATCACCACCGACTATTCCCCTTCAGACTCCACGCGCATCACTGGGCGCGTCGAGGCGCTGCTGGAGATGATGCGGGCGAAGGGTGGTTGATCAAAGCCTTCAATACTCCGTCACTCCACCACTCCATCGCTCCGCTTCGGGTCGCCCCACTTTGGCGCTCGCCCTCGCCTACTCTAAGTGTTATTACCGGTCGGATGATTTGCGCCGGCATAGACGCAGGGTCGCGGGCGACCAAAGTGCTGCTGTTCGATTCCGAACACGCGCGCATCGTCGGCTCCGGCCTCGCCGATCAGGGCGTGGAACAGCAGCGCTTGGCTGCTGAGTTGTTCGACCGCACCTGCGGCGACGCCCAACTGGACCGCGCCGCAGTCGGCCCGATCGTCGCCACCGGCTATGGCCGCAACGCGGTGCGGTTTGCCGATACCACGATCACCGAGATCACCTGCCACGCCCAGGGCGTGCATCACCTGGCCCCGGAAGTCCGCACCATCATCGAAATCGGCGGACAGGATAGCAAGTTCATCACCCTCGAGGACGGCGGCCGCGTACGCGACTTCGCCATGAACGACCGCTGCGCCGCGGGCAGTGGCCGCTTCCTGGAGGTCGTCGCCGCTCGGCTGGGCGTTGATCTATCCACCCTGGGAGAACTCAGTCGTCACAGCCGCCAGGCGGCACTGATCAGCAGTATGTGCGTGGTTTTCGCTGAAACCGAAATCATCGGGCTGCTCGCCGAAGGCGTCGCCGCGCCTGACATCGCCGCCGGCGTCCAGAACGCCATCGCCTTGCGCGCCGCGGCGCTGGCCGGAAGATCGGTTGCGCCGCCCGTTTGCTTCACTGGCGGTGTTGCCCTGCAATCGGGCATGGTGCGCGCCCTCGAAACCGCCTTGTCCTGCGCCGTCTATGTCCCATCGCTCCCGCAATACACCGGCGCCCTGGGCGCCGCTATCCTTGCCGGCCGCCAGTTCCGCACGCGTCCGCTCCTCTAAGAAGCGGTTTGGGACGGCTTTGGGTGGCTTTGTAACCCGTGCCCTTGAAGCCCTTGCCGGGTGTCGCGTTTGGAAGTAGTCTCCTGACATGGGCACATTCCATACCGACTGTCGAATCGAGAATGTCACGCAGCGTTCCAAAGGCGCCACCATCCACAACCTGCTCGTGGACACTGGCAGCGATTACACCTGGGCGCCCGAAACCACGCTGGACAAGCTGGGCATCCCGCGGGAAAAGAAGGACCTCGAGTTCATCATGGCCAACGGGCAGAAGGTCACCCGCAGCGTCGGGTTCGCCATTGTGCGGGTGGACAAGCATTTCACGGTTGACGAAATCGTATTTGCCGAGAAGGGCGACCTCCTCCTGCTGGGTGCGCGCACGCTCGAAGGGCTCAACCTCACGGTGGATTCGAAGAAGAAGAAGAAGCTCGTCGCTGCCGGTCCGCTATTCGCGGCGTGACCATCTGTCATGACTTTGGCCGCGAGGGGGCGGAGACGCGGGGGCGGTCATGTCGGACGTTCCTCTGACTTCTTGTCCGGCCGACGGGTGAGCATCAACAGCCCCGCGATATCAAGCAGCACCCCCAATGCCGTCAGGGCCAGCCCCCGCGGTAGATTGGGCGAGACGGGCCGCATCGCCGGGGCCGCCAGGTCCACGATTTCCACCATTGTGGTCTTGGGCTGGTCCACGTCAATCTTCTCGCTGGCGATCTTATAGTCGAGAACCTGGCGGAAGCGCTGGAGTTCCTCCAGAGCCCGCTTGGCCTCGAAATAGGGGTGGGGTTGGTCCGCTCTCACAACGTCGTTGGTCGTCGCCAGAGCGACTTCATTCTCCAAATTGGCGAGACTATTGCTGAGCGAGAGCACCCGGGCGTCGAGGCCGAGCATAATGCCGTTGACGCGGCTCCGGATCTTGCTATGGAGGTGCTCCACCAAGGCTTCGGATGACATGACCTCCACATTCTTTTCTCCGAATTGCTTTTCCTGTGCCACCAACCGTTGCTCAGCGACGGTCAGTTGGTCGAGCAACGTGCTGAGCTGGGGGTCGGGGGCCGCGCTCGGAATGGCCTGCGCGAGCCCTTCCGGGCCAAGCTCCTTGCCGAGGCTCTTGAGGCGGTCCAACAGGGTCACCTGGCGGACATACTCGGCTTTGCTCTCAATGCGCAGGCTTTCAAGCTTGCGCAGCGTTTCGGTCGTCATCAGGGGTGACGGACCATCCCCGTTTGCGATCGCATCGGAGATATTCAGTTCAACGCGCAGTTTATCTACGCGCTGCTGGGCTTTCTTGACCTTCTCCTCCTGCTCCTGAAAGCGGTCCTCCAGCGCTTTGAGCCCCTCCCGGCACGACTGCGTGAATTGCTGGTGACGCAGGGCCTTGTAAGTTTCTGCAATGGCATTGGCGATCCTGGCGGCCTCCTCGGGCTTGTCGCTGGACACGCGAATCTCGACCAGGCTGGTGTTGCGCACTGGCCGGAATTCGAGCTTTGATTTCAGCAAGGCGATCGCTTCCCACGTCTCAAGGCGGTCGCCGCTGGCGTATTTCTTGCCCCATTCCTTGTCCAGGGCGAGGTCCTGGATGACCTTGCCCAGGACCACTTCCGACTGGATCACCTCGAATTCGGTCTGGATAAACCAGGGGTCATAGCCGGGGGCCATGCGCGGGTCACCCCAACTGGAAGTGTCCATTTGGTCGTGGTTTATGCGGATGCGAGCCGTCGCCTGGTAGATCGCGGGACTAACAAGCACCCGGACTCCCAAGGCGAGCAGCACCAAGCCAATCCCCAGCAGCGCCAAACCACTCACCTCGCGGGCCGTCACACGGCCTTCATCATTCGCCAACCCGACCAGCCGGCGAATGCGATTCAGCAACGACCCGCCGCTCGCGGCGAAAGCCCATTCCGGCAGTTCGGCGCGAAGACCCTCCAGCGTAGCCAGGGCGAGCGCGTATCCGAGGCGGTCGCCGCACACTTTGATCACCAGATCATCGCAGCAGTTCTCCCGCTCCTCGCGTATGCACCCGGAAATCCACCACGCGACCGGGTGGTAAAACATCAGCGTCTCCACCAGGCACTGAAAGGTGTTGACGACGTAGTCGAGCCGCCGCACATGGGCCAGTTCATGGGCCAGAATGGTTTCCAACTGCCCTGGCGTCAGCCCGGTCACCGTCGCCGCCGGCAGGAGAATCACGGGCCGGACCCAGCCAATCACCGTCGGCACTTCCACCAGTGCCGACTTCAACAGGCGCACGGGCCGGCTCACTCCCAGCCGGCACCGCAAATCGTCCAGCGTCTCCATCCAGGCCGCATCCGCGGGCTCGTGGTCTCGCGTGCGAATCCTCCCCACGCACCAACAACCCCGCGTCAACCTGACGGAGAAGAACGCCACCCCCAATACCCACACGCTCGCTAGCACCGGCGCGAGCCGCGCAAGGATTTCCGCGGCCCTGCCAACGGGCCAATACGTGCCGTTCCCACCGTATGACCCTCCAGAGATCGCGGCACTGAGGCCGGGCAATGCAATGCCCCCAAGCGCCGGCATCACGGCATCCGCGGCTCCCTTCTCAGGCCAAGACGGCAGCCCTTTTAGCAGCGTGACCACCGGCATCGCCGCCAGCAACGCCAGGCACAGGCAACCGGCCAGGTAACGCGTGTTCGCCGAGCATCGCCGCAAGGCGAATCGGATCACGACGAAAGCCATCCCGACCAATGCCCCTTGCCAGAGCGAGTGCAGCAGGGTCCAGCCGACCTGCTGCATGAGTGGGCGATTCAGTATTGCGAATGCGGTGTTCATTTGTGTCCTCCTTCCATTTCATCCAGGAGCCTGCGGATTTCCCTCAACTCAGCCGGGGTAGCCTTTCTAGCCGCCAGCGCCTGCATCACCAGCTTGGGCGCCGATCCGGAAAACAGCCGCTCCAGCAAGTGGCCGACCACTTGCCGCTGCGTCTGCTCCTCGCTCCGGGCCACCCGGTACACGTGCGAGCGGTCACTTTCATCCCGGCTCAGCAGCCCCTTCTCGAACATGATCTGCATGATCTTGAGCACCGTCGTGTACCCGGTGCGTTGCTTCGGGCTAAGTTGCTCCCACACCTCGCGCACGGTGCTGGGCCCGCGCTGCCACAGCACGCGCAGGACCGCCAGCTCGGCCTCGGTCGGTTTGGGCGGTTTCGGGGGCCTGGGTTTAGTCATACAGACTTATAGACAATGATCATACGAAAGCGTTCGTACTTTTAAACGAAGACTTTCGTACACGGGAAACGGGGCCGCCTCTCGGCACTCCCTCCGGCCTGGCGCGCGATCAAGCCGGCGCCTTCAGCTCCGCGCGATCCAGCCGCCACCCAGGACGAGGTCGCCCTGGTAAAACACAGCCGCCTGGCCGGGGGTAATGGCGCGCTGGGGTGCTACCAGCTTCACCCTGGCCGCGCCATCCGGCAGCGGTGTGAGTGTGGCCGGCGTGCCCGGATGGTTATACCGAACCTTGACGGTGGCCTCCAAACTTGCGGCTGGGGCGTCAAAGACAATCCAGTTACAGCGCTCGGCCACGAACTCGTCACGCACCAGCGCCGAATCGTCGCCCACCACGACCCGGTTTTGGGCGGCGTCCAGCTCAATGACGTAAAGCGGTTTCGGGGAGGAGATGCCGAGGCCCCGGCGCTGCCCTATCGTATACAACTCAATGCCGTCATGCTCGCCCAGCACCTGGCCCTGGAGGCTCACAATCTCGCCGCGGTGCTTCTGCACCAGCTTGGCCTGCTGCAGGAACCGCCCATAGTCGTTGTCCGGCACGAAGCAGATCTCCATGCTCTCCTCCTTGTCGGCGGTTTTGAGCTGACAGCCCTTCGCCACCGCGCGGGCATCGGTCTTGGTCTTCTCGCCCAGCGGAAACATTGCGCGGGCCAGTTGCTCCTGCCGCAGCGAAAACAGGAAGTAGCTCTGGTCCTTGCGCAAGTCGCGGCCCCGTTTGAGCAGCGTGCGGGCGCCGTCGGGGCTGCGCTCGACGCGCGCGAAGTGGCCGGTGGCCACATACTGCGCGCCGAGCTGGTCCGCCCGCTGGATAAGCCGCCCAAACTTGAGGTTCTGGTTGCACAGGACGCAAGGATTCGGCGTGCGGCCGGCCTTGTATTCGTCGGCAAAGTACTGGATGACCTTGGTCTGAAACTCCGCCGCTTCGTCAATGAGGTAATATGGAATGCCCAGCTTGTGACAAACCGCGCGGGCGTCCATGACGGCTTGCTGCCCGCAGCACTTGTCCTCGGCGCGTGACACGCAATCCTGTGGCCATAGCTTAAGCGTGATGCCCACCACGTCATAGCCCTGTTCGAGCAGCAGTGCGGCGGTAGCGGAGGAGTCCACTCCCCCGCTCATGCCAACCACGACGCGTGTCTTCTTTTGCTCAGTCACAAGCCCGTCAACATACGTGCGGACTCGAGGCCTGTAAATGGTCTGGGCGGTGACAGTCGGGTGCTGCTGTCTCTGCCATCAAGTAGTCGCGTAAGCCTCTGGCTTGCCCTGTCCGAACAAGCCTCTGGCTTGTCGAACCCAGCCCAACCCGTCTCCTCGGTCACCGGCGGCCACGCGGCTTGCCCGACTGAGGCCCTGCGGCGCTTCCACCAGGCGCCAGTCAGACGCCGGGATCACCTCACTCCCGCGCCCTGCCCGCTCACCGGGGCTGGTTCCGTTGCAGCCGCTCGATCATGCGGCCCACCTTGTCACGATAGACCAACATCACGCGCGGATCGGTCGTGAAATGGGTCAGGTCCTGGGAAACCTCGGGCGGCACTTTCACGAGTTCACGCGCCTGCTTGTACAGCTCGGTTTCCCCGTGCCAGACCAGCTCACGCTGCATCGCCCCCTGCAAGAGCCAGAAATACTCATAGTCCTCCATGCCATCGCGCAAATTCTCCCAGCGCACAGAGTTTACCGGGCCGTCCAGGCAAGGCAGGTCGCCGGCGGCTGGGTCCCGCCGCGGCGGGTAGAGAAACCGCCCGTCCCCGTTCCCCCAGTACCCAATCTGGCCCGGTTTCTCGCCATAGCCCGACGTGTAGCTCATGGGGTCGGTCCACGGATCCTGAAGCTTGGGCGGTGGAAAAGCCGCCGGACTGGTCCAGTAGGTCGTGGCCCAGATCAGGATCGCATGCACGCCGTACTGCCATGATTGCCAGGGCCAAAGCCGCAGTTCGGTCCCCGGATGATCTACGAACTCGGTGACATACGGCGCCTGCGGACCGCAGCAAATATACCACCACACCTCCTCGCCCGCCTGCCGCCGCTCCCGCACCAGCTCCGGCGTCCATTTCGGCGTCAGCCCGCACCAAATATCCACGTTCCCAACCAGCGGCGGTTCCGGCTCCACGGTCAGCATGCGCTTGATCCCGGGCGCCGCCGCCTTCAACCGCTTCATCCCCTCCACCACGAACTCGAAGTCCTTGGGCGCCGGCTCGTCGAACCAATAAATGAAGGCCTTGGGCAGCCAGCCCCGCTGCCCCAAATGCGCTTCGATCTGGCTTAGGTAATCCTGGAAGAGCCGCGCGAATTCGGGCGTGCCCTCCTGAAATCCCTCCAACTCTCCCAGGCTCCGGCTGTAAAACGTGCCGCCGCCCATCCCGCGCAAAGGGAGCTGGAACAGGTTGAAATGCGCGTCGTCCAGCCACCGCGCCGCTGCCCGGTCAAATTGGCTGAAATCCACCTGCGCATGCTTGTTGGTCCCCTCCCCGACAAAGCGGATGTCAATGGGCGCGTAGTCGTAGAACGAATAAGGGCTGATGCGATGCTCGGCGAAGTTGGCCAGGTACTTGTCGAAGGCCGCCGCTTTGTCGCGTGCATGCTCCAGGCCCTGATAGCGGTTGATGGTGTCTGAACCCAGTCCCAGCGCGCTCTTCAAGTGCGTCTCTTCCGGCAGCGCGAAATCATACACGTGGACCTGTAGCGGCACCCGGACTTCACCCAGAGAGGTCGTCAGCTTCAACTCGCCGTGGTAGTCGCCCGGCTTGGCATCGCGCGCGACATGGAACGTGAGCCACAGCGGCTGGTTTTTCCCCGCCGACAAAGCGAGCGGCGAAGGCAACGGCGGCAGTGGGTCCGGATACCAGCCCGGCAGGCAGGTCGGGTCCGTCGGGTGCGTCACCTGCACATAGGCCACCTGGTCAATCCGGACCGTAATGGCCGCAGCTTTGTGCCATGCACTACGCAAAGGACTCACCTCCACCCACTCCAACTGGCCGTCTTGCTCTGGCCGCAGGATCACCTGCACGGGCTCGAATTCGCCGCGCGCCGCTGAGACGCTCACCGGCCCCGGTTTGCCCCACGGTACTTCAGGCAGTGCGCGCTCACGCCCCACCTTCCACCCGCTCTCGCACCACCAGACCCCCAGGCCCTTGATCTGCGCCAGCCAATACCCCCCGCGCGTGTCATTCAGAAAATCATTCGTCTGCGTGGCAGGCAGGCACGAGATAGCGACCAAGAGAACCACCAGGCTGAGGAGGATAGGAGTGGAACCTGAGAGATTGCGTTTGGAAGCACGCTTCATAAGGCCAGAGTGGCCTCATCCTATCCCCGAATCAAGCCCCACTTCGGCGCGCACACATTCTTGTCCACAGCAACGTCCGATCGGCAAGACCTCCAATGACCTCAAGGCGAGCTTGCGAACTTATAATCCCCCGACCCCACCTCGAACACCGCTCGCCCTCCCTCCATTCTCACCAGCTTGACCCCCTGCCCCTGAACCGCCGGCTTGCCGCTTTCGGTGACGTTCTCGGCGCTCTTCGCCGGCACATAGACCGTCGCGGTGGTATTGACCTGCACAGTGATATTCCAACGGAACACACCACCCTGCTTCTGCCAATCGCTGGTGATCAACCCGTAGGGCGAGCGGTGTGACCCCTTCACGAACTGTAAATCTCCTACCGCCTCGGGCCGCATGACGATGCGCTTGAAACCGGCCTGCGCGGGGTCCGGCTTGATCCCCGCGAGGTTCTCGTAGAGCCAGATGCCCAAATCGCCCACGAGCATGACGTGGTTACCCGAGTTCATCGCCGGGTCGGCGGTGTCGCCGTTCCACAGCTCCCAGATCGTCGTCGCGCCTTTCTCCACCATGTAGCCCCAACTCGGGTAGGTCTTCTGGGCGGCGATGCTATACGCCAGGTCGGCCCGACCGCCGGCCGTGAGCACGCGCATCAGCCACTGGCCGCCGATCAGGCCGGTGCCAATATGGCCGTGCGTCTCGTCGGTGATCTTCCTCACCAGGTGGTTGAATACCCGCTCGCGCTCGCCGTCGGGAACCAGCCCGAATGCCAGCGGCAACACGCACGACGTCTGCGACCCGTTGTCGTATTGGCCCGTGTCGGCGCGGAAGAACTTCGCGTTGAACGCCGCCTTCAGCTTCTCCGCCAGCTCGGTGAAATGGCGCGCGTCATCGGCCTTGCCCAGCAGGGTCGCGTAACCGGCCATCAACCGCGCATCATGATAGAAGTAGGCCGTAGCCAGCAGTGCCTTGTCCGTCTTGCGCTGCGGGTCATTGGAATGGATTAGCTTCGGGTCCTCGGGCGGCACGCACCAGTCCCCGTAGGAATCGCGCGCGATGATCCCGTCCTTCACAAAGCCCCCCATGTAGTCCATCCATTTCTTCGCGCTCGCGTAGTGGCTGGCGATGATCCGCTCATCGGCGAATTGCTCGCGCAAGGCGCCAGGAATAATCACCGTGCTGCTCGGCCACGTGACGTTGTCCGAATAAATCGGCCAGTACGCCGGGCACACGTCCGACACGCTGCCGTTGTCCCTCTGCGCGTCGGCCATGTCCTGCAGCCACTTGGCGTAGAGCGCGGCGGTGTCAAAGAGGTAGGTCTCGCCCTTGCACTCGGCGGAGCGGTCTCCCAGCCAGCCCTGGCGCTCATCCCGCTGCGGGCAATCGGTCGGAATGCTCCGGTAATTGCCGCTCACGCCCCACACAACGTTCCGGTAAATGCGGTTCAGCAACGGGTTGGAGCACGCGAACTCGCCGCCGCTCTGCAAATCGTCATGCGCCACCCGCCCTTCGAGCGACGACAATCCCGGCTTCCCCGGATAGCCGGTCACCTCCACGAAACGAAAACCGTGGTAAGTAAAACGCGGTTCGTACACCTCGGCTCCCCCGCCCTTCAGCGTGTAAACGTCCGTCACCTTGGCCGAGCGGATGTTATCGAGGTAGAGCGTCCCGTCCGGCTTGAGCGTCTCAGCGTGGCGCAGCCGCACTTCCGTGCCGCGCGGGCCGGAGACCTTGAGACGACACCAGCCGACCATGTTCTGGCCCAGATCGAAGATCCACACCCCCGGCTGCGGCTGCGTAACACCAACCGGCTTGAGCGTCTCCGTGACGCGGATCGGCTCGATCATCTGCGCCGCGAGCTGCCCGCCGGGCGCCGCGACTCCTTGCGCCGCCTGCCACTTGGCATCATCGAAGCCCGGCGCGCTCCAGCCGGGCAGTTCCATCCGCGCGTCGTACTCCTCGCCGTCGTATTCGTTGTTGGCGCGAATCGGGCCCACGGACGTCAGCTTCCAGCTCCCGTCGCTCACCACCTCTGCCGACGTCCCGTCCTCATAATCCACGCGCAATTGGAACAGCAGCCTAGGGAAGCCGTAGCCCACGGTCCCCGTCGGTACCGTCGAGCGCGGCGCATAAAAACGTCCGTTCCCTAGAATGACCCCCGCCGCGTTCGCGCCTTTCTTCAACTGCTTCGTCACATCGTATGTCACGTAGAACGCCCGTTTCGAATAATCCGACAGCGCCGGCGACAGGACCTGGTCGCCGACCTTCTTGCCATTGAGGTAGAACTCGCTCAAGCCCAGGCCGCAGACGTATGCCATCGCGCGCCGGACCTTCTTCTCCACCGTGAACTCGCGGCGCAGCATTCGGGCGGCCAGCCGGTGCTCTTCCGGCCCGGTGATTTCGCCCCACGGCGCCATGCCGGCCGGGCCGAGCTTCTGCGCGGTCACCCACCCTCCGTCGTCGAACCCCGCCTCTGTCCAGCCTGTCGCCTGCTCGCGCGCGCTCTTCCAGCCCGCATCCGTCACCACGACCAGCGGTTCCCCCTCGCCGAACTCAATCCGGACCAGGCCAATCAGCCCGGCCGGATTCGGCTCCGAGCCCTCGTTATGCACCACAGCCGCCAGAGAGTTCTTCCCACGCTGGAGCAGCCCCGTCACATCGAACCGCGCCGCCGCACGAAAATCGGTGGCACCCCCGGCCTTCCGGCCATTGATGTAGAATTCACCGCCATTATCCGACGTGAAGAACAGCGTCGCCCGCTTCACAGCGCGGTCGGCGGGGATTGTGATCGCCCGTCGGAAATAGCGCGTGCCGACCGGCGCCGCCTTCTCCGGCTGGCCCTCGGGAAACCAAATCCACTGCGCATCGCCGAGCACCTTCCGCTCTGACTGACTCGGGGCCGGTTCATCCAGCCCGATCCACTTGGCGCGCCAATCGGACGGGCTCAGCAAACCCATTGTCCACCGCGCCGGCCGGCTCCACGCCGACGGCTGGCCCTGCTCGTCCCACACCCGCACCTTCCAGAAGCACTCCTGCTCCGAAGCCAGCGGCTTGCCGGCGTAACGCACCTGCACCGATTGGTCCGAGGTCACCTTGCCGCTGTCCCAGAGATCGCCCTGCCCGGCTTCCAACTCATTCTCATTGCCGGCGACCACGATCTGGTAAGCGCTCTGGCCTTGGCCGCGGGCGCCGTGTTTGTCCGCGCCCAGTATCCAGCTTAGGCGCGGCTGCGGCGTGTCAATGCCCAGCGGGTCCTGGAGGTATTCGCAACGCAGCTCGCTGACAGTGACTCCGGCCGTGGCAACCGGCACTAGGCCGACCGCTCCGATGAATAACAAGCCTGTCAAAAGGCACCGGCGTGAAGCGGTCAAGGGCCGAACGGATGGGAGTGGCAGAGATTTGTTCATAGGGTCACTTGGTTCTCATTCTGTTGCGGCGCACAGATTCACACATTACCCCGTCCGCGTCTAGCCCGCACACGGCGCGGACTCCGCGGCAGACCGCATTCGCGAGTGGTCGGTAGGGACGCATTCCACTGCGTCCCCATCTGTCTCCCAGCGACTTAATCAGGGACGCAGTGGAATGCGTCCGCCGGGTGGGCGCGGGCGGTTTCCCGCCCGCGCCCCCCTAATAACCGTACGTGAAAGTTTCCCGTCATACGGCTCGTGCCTCTCCAACCGGTGCCTTGGCTGCGAGCACCTGGCGGCT
>Ga0326727_10003011_pt1 | contig 55138 bp, 38 predicted proteins | sample MB2enrmetagenome_FD_207643 | JGI IMG/M metagenome (GOLD analysis project Ga0326727, IMG submission 207643) | Lab enriched peat soil microbial communities from McLean, Ithaca, NY, United States - MB29MY | ecosystem: Environmental > Terrestrial > Soil > Wetlands > Peat | place: USA: New York...
TGGGACGGCTCACATTGAATATCCTTCTGTCGTTCGCACAGTTTGAACGCGAAGTGACCGGGGAGAGGATTCGGGACAAGATCGCCGCCTCAAAGAAAAAAGGCATTTGGATGGGAGGCCTGGTGCCTCTCGGCTACGATCTCGAAGGCCGCAAGCTGGTACCGAACCGTAAGGAAGCCGAACTGGTCTCAAAGATCTTCTCGCTCTACCTTGAACTTGGCTGCGTGCGGAAGCTGGCCGAGCGACTCGACCGCGAGAAGATCAGAAGCAAGGTCTGGCTGACACGGACCGGGGCTCGCCTGGGAGGAGTGGCCTTCGCACGCGGCGCTCTCTACGACCTGCTGCGGAATCGGCTTTACCTTGGTGAGATCCGTCACCGCGACCAATGGTATCCCGGTGAACACGACGGCATTATCTCCCGCTCACTTTGGGATCGGGTCCAAACTCAGCTCAATAGCAATCTCAGGAAGCGTCGGAACCGGGTTCGAGAACAGGCATCAAGTTTGTTGACGGGGCTGGTTGAGGACGAACAGGGCACGAAGTACACGCCGTCGTTCACGGTGAAAAGCGGTCGACGATATCGCTACTACGTTTCGCAGCTGGTGATCAAGAACACGGCGAGCGCCGGAAGCGGCTCGACACGCATGCCCGCGCAGGAACTGGAGAGCCGGGTCATTGAGAAGCTCGTTGCCTTCCTGAAATCGGATGCCGAGGTCTTCGACGGTCTGAACCTTGCTGACGAAGGCCCAGCCATTGCCAGCCGATTAGTTGCCGCTGCCAAACAACTCGCCACGCGTCTCGGCTCCATGTCTTCGTCCGAGCTTCGGGACCTGCTTGCCTCAGTGCTCTGGCGGATCACACTGCACGAGGACAAGATCGAGATCAAGATCGACAGTAGGACACTACGTCAACAGTTAGAAGGCAACGGCAAGATCAAATCCGCTAGCGTTCCGGTGAAGAATCCCGCTCCGCCGGACTCGATCAGTTTGACTGTCGAGGCGAAGAGAAAACAGTGTGGCGGTGAAGTGCATCTCGTCGTACCGCCGAGCTCCAGTGTCGTACGCGAGCATCCCAGGCTCCCGCTGATCAAGGCACTGGCACGAGCTCACGGCTGGTATGAGAAGGTGATTCAAGGGAAAGCCTCCGACCTGCGATCGCTCGCGCGCGAGGCCGGACTAACGGAGCGTTACGTTGGTAAGGTCCTCCGCTGCGCCTTCCTCGCACCCGACATCGTCGATGCGATCCTCGCCGGTCGGCAACCTCTCGATCTGAACTTCGACAAGTTGTGTCAAGACATTCCTTTGACCTGGGCCGAGCAGCGGGAGCAGTTGGGATTCGATCCTTTATATACACGTCGCCCTCGAAGCTCCCTGGTCCGGTAGCCTCAGCCAGACAAGTCATTGCGTAGCAGTAAGATCGCTTACATCCATTCGCTGATACCGAAACAAAATTCCCTGATACGCCCCAGAAAATTCCCTGCTCAAATTTTTACTCGAAAGCTGTTTCTGCTCTGGAATGTGCAGCTTGGAGAGAATCAGTGCGGTTCTTGCGGGCTAAAATATTCAAAATTCCCTGTTATTTTCCCTGTTAGCAGGGAATTCCCCCGGAGAAAGGTTAGCGCCAGACTGCCTCCTCCGCCACGCAGTCTGCACCGCAGAGAAATCGTGCGTGCGTTCCTGGAAATGATCGCGAAAAGCCCGCCAATCGCGGTTTTCTATTCTTGAACCGGACTGCGGAGAATCGACTGCCTAGCTTTTCGCCCTCGCAAAACCTTCATTTTCTCTGATCGAGGAATTGACAGTCCGGTTTCCGCCAACCCCGCTGGCGAAGGGAATGCGATCAAAAGCCGATCACTCGGCGAAGGCGAAATTCAGGCCGGATCGAAAGACCCCACATGCCCTGCCGGTTTGCCCGTGACTCGGGGGGGACCGTCGGCAAGTGTTAATGGCACTGCCATATGCCCGACTTCGCAGTCAGATATTCGGTCCAGTACCACTGCCACAACGGCGTCCACTTCTCCACGTTGGTACGTGAAGATTGCTATGCCCGCTACGACCGCAAGAAGGAAAACCAGTCCGGTTTCGATGATTTCCAGAGGCGAAGGAAATGCGGTCAAGAACCGATGCTTGCGGACGAGCTTATTTGGCGCTAAAGATCGCCAGTGACCGCGGGGCTAGAGTCACTCGCACTTCTTCGCCGGCGAACTGGGGCGTTGCTCCACCAAACAGCCCTTGCAGTTGTTTCACTCCGGCGAGAGGAGTATCGCCCACTGGAATGTGGAGATCGCGTGAGGTCGCCGCATTGTTATAGACAACCAGCAGCCGTTCCTCTGGGGTATCACGCAGGAAGGCGTAGTAGGAGTCGTCCCATGCGATGTGCCGTTGCTCTCCGGTGCGGAGGGCAGCGTGATCTTTGCGCAAGGCCAGCAACGACTTTACTAACGAGAAAACCTCCTGCTGTTCGGGAGTGCGACCGCTGCTGGTGAAGGCGTTGTGAGGGTCGCCGGGAAAGCCTCCCGGGAAATCGCGGCGGTTGTCGGGATCGTTGCCGCCGGGCATGGCGATTTCGTCTCCGGAATAAATCTGTGGGATGCCCCGCATGGTAAGCAGCACAGCCAACGCGGCTTTGAGTTTCGCGACGGAACTGCCTGCTTCTCCGACAAACCGCCCATCGTCGTGATTGCCGATGAAAGTCACCAGCCTCTCGGGATGAAGGTAGAGTTCGTCGTGGCGAAGCACATCAACGATCTTCTCCACCGATGCGCCTCTGATGATGACGTCGCGCAAAGCATTGCACAGGGGGAAGTCAAAGACTGTCGCCAAGCCGGAGTCAACTCCGTCGAACTGAGTCCGTCCGCCTTCGAAGAAGGAGGTGATCGATGGATCGCCATCCGCCACTTCGCCGACATCATTGACCAATGGATAAACCCGATGCAAACGCTCATGCCAGCCGCTCCAGAATTGACGAGAGGAATAGGGGAAAGTATCCAGGCGGAAGCCATCGAGTTGAGCGATCTCCGTCCACCAGAGTGAATTTTGGGCGAGATAGGTGGCGAGTTCGGGATCGTCTGGATTCAGATCGGGCAGTTTGCCCGCAAACCAGCCGTCGAGCGTGTTGCGATACTCGCGCGGCGAAGCGTGCGGATCGACTAATCCGTTAAAGGAGTAACTTGGTTCGAGATGATGCGCCGGCGTGCCGTGGAGCCAGGTTGGCGTTGGCGGATCGTTGGCCCAGGGATGGTGTGGGCCAGTGTGATTGACGACGTAGTCGATGAGCACCTTCATGCCCAGTTTGTGCGCCTCGGCTACCAGCGCCTGGTATTCCTGCATGGATCCCATGTGGTCGTCGAGGGCGTAGAAATCGGTGGCGTGATATCCGTGGTAGTCAGAGTCGGTATTCTTCCACACTGGAGTGAGCCAGAGCGCGGTGACGCCGAGGTCGTGCAGGTATCCGAGATGGTCGCGAATGCCGCGCAGATCGCCGCCATGGTAAGCCTTAGGCTGGCTGCGGTCGTAAACGCCCGTCGAACCCGGGGGCCGGTTGTTCGAAAGATCTCCGTCTGCGAAACGGTCGGGCATGATCAGGTAGATGACGTCGTCGCGAGAGAAGCCTGCGAAACGGCCGTGAGAATCGGCGCGTGCCAAAAGCTGTAGCTGCACGGAGGTCGAACCGGAAGCAGTGTTCACCTCAATCTGCGCGGTCTCGGGTCGCGAGGACGAGAGCTGGAGGCGGACGAAGAGATAATGCCCATTTTGCGAAGCGTGCGATCCAACGACTCGCACACCGTTCGAAGCGCCGCCGACGTGTGCGTCGGAGAGATTCTCGCCGGTAAGCAGGAGGGTGAGTTCGGGCGTGTAGTTCACCCACCAGTTGGGCGGCTCGATCTTGCGGACCACCGGGGTGCTTGAAGCACCTGCTTTCTCCACCTGCGGCGACACGGTTTGGGCGCGCAGGTATACCGGGTAAGGGCATACCAGGAGAAATAGAAGCGCGAAGGTGCGTTGAATTTTCATGGCGGGCATGTAATACACCTTATCCGTGCAGGCCAAACGATTTGTGACAAACAGGCCAGATGCAGAAATCTATCGAGCACTGAACAAGGGAGGGGGATGGGGCGAGAACGGAGCGATCGTCCGTTCCCGCCGCCGATCCCACGGTTCAGAAGGTTATGCGCACTGCCAACTGCAATTGGCGTGCGGATGAGAACCGCGTGGACGCAATGCCGGGGTTCCCAACCGTTGTCTGGGCGTTTGTCTGGAAGCTGCTGTTGGTAAACTGCGGATGGTTCAGCAGGTTAAAGTAGTCGCCCCGGAACTCCATCTTGAACCGTTCCCCGATGGCAAAGCTCTTGTTCATGCCCGAATCCCAGCTATGGAAGCCTGGACCATAGACGGCATTACGGCCAAGAGTGCCCGGAGCGGTGAAAACTCCGTCCGAGTTGGTCGCCGGAGCAGTGAAGATTCCGGTGACAACACCTCTGCCAGTCGAATGATCGATGGTCGCTGAAACCGGTCCCGTAACGTCGGGGCGGTCTTGCGGCGCGCCGTTCACGTAGAAGTCAAACGGAGTCCCGCTCTGCAGCGTAACAATGTTATTCCACTGCCAGCCGCCGATCAGGTAATCGATGGGTGTGGACCAGCCGGAGCCGTATTGTTTGCCCTTGCCGAAGGGAAGCTCGTAGATGGATCCGAAGGTGAAGTTGTTGCGGATGTCCTGGTCAGAGTTGCCCTTGTTATAGGCCAACAGCGGGTTGCCGTTCGGGTCGACGAAAATTCTGCTGCCGCCGCCGTCGGTGGTGCTGAAGGCTCCATTGGAGTTATCGATTGTGTGCGACCAAGTATAAGCGCTCCGGAACGTGAGGCCCCTGGAGAGACGTCGCTGGAAGCTGGTTTGCAAACCGTTGTAAGTGCCTGTTCCGATGTAAGCGTATTCGTTGACATTTCCGCCCAAGCCGGACCAGCGCGACGAGCCGGTGCCGCCCAGAATTGTATTGTTGGCGTTGAAGGATGTGGCCAAGTGGTTCATCCTGGTGCCTACGTAGGCGATGTCAAATGCCATACTTGACCCGAGTTGATGTTCGAACTGGAGGTTCCATTGCTGGACGGTCGAGTTCTTGCTGTTGCTGGGAGTGTAGATTACGCTAACGTTTTTTGGATCGGCAGCGTTTACCGTGTTCACTGCTGGCGGCAGAGCGTTGGTGGCGAGAGTCCAGTCGTTGCTGTTGGGATTGGTGGTCGTATCGATCGCGCCGCTCAGCGTAATGCGGCTGTAAAGTGGCTGCAGGGTGGTTGGATTGACGGGGAATGGAGTGGAGCAATTGTTGTTGGTGCCGGGACAAGCCTCGTAGCTGGAAACACCGTTGAAATCCGGGTTATTACTCAACTGAACGCCGATACCGCCGCGATCAAGGTAGTAAAAGATGCCATATCCGCCGCGGACCACGCTCTTGCCATTCCCGGACAGATCATAGGCAAATCCGATACGCGGCGCCCAATCGCCCTTGTCAGTCTTAATCAGGCTTTTCGGCAGTCCGGCGGCCCCGCTGCTTCCTGGCGTGATCAGCGTACCATCGGTGGGATCGGTGGCGTTGGTGGGAAGCCAGTTGGACAGTTGATTGTGTATTTCGTAAGGCCAAGTGAAGTAATCGTAGCGGATACCGAGGTTCAGGGTGAGGCGGCTGTTCACGCGCCAATCGTCCTGAGCAAAATATCCGGTTTCCCAATTGCGCGTCTGGTACAGGCCGTTGAACTGTCCAATCTCGTAATCCGGAAAACCAGCCAGCACTTCGGAAGCCTCATACCCCGTGAATCTTCCCGTGCCCGGGTAGCTCAGTCCGCCGAGGACGAAGTATCCCTTGGCGTCGTTGCCCTGCACGAAATTTAATTCGCGCTTTCCGATGGTGGCTCCGTACTTGAATACATGGTGGCCGTGGCTGTAGGACAGCGAATCGGTGAATTCGTAGAGTTTTTGCGGCACGTTGTAGGGGCCGCCATCGCCTTGGTAGTCAAGCTCGGGGTTGCCGTTGCCGCCGATCAAAACTTGACCACCGAGCAGCGCGGTTGGGTTGGCCCCAGGAATTCCGATCGCCTGTCCCAGCTTCTCGCCGATGTTCGGAGGATTGTAGCCGTAGGTTGAACTGGTGTAACCGAAGCGGAATTCGTTCACAATATTTGGAGTGAAGGTCCGGGTATAGCCGATGGCAAATCCGCGGGCATGGTCGATGTTGTCGCCGGACCCGAATCCGGAAGGACAGCACGCGCCAAGGCTGTTGGTGACCGTGAAGTTGTCTTGCGCGTAGCTGTAGCGAAAGAACACCTGATCCTTCTGGGTAGCGTTAAAGTCGGCTCGGATGTCAAAATCGTCGAAGTTCCGAACCTGCTGGCGCTCGGTGACGTAGTTGTTCTGAACCGCGTCAGCGACGTTGGGCTCGGGAAAGGTCTGCAGATACTTCAGTCCCACTGGGTTCGGATTGGGGATGACGTTGGTGGCCGTAGTACCGTTCCAGCCAAACGGCAGGCAGGTGGTGGGATCCCAGATGTAGCCGTTGTTAGCCGGGGCGCCGGTACAGAAAGCCGGTGTGGTGGTAAAGTTCGTGCCCAGAAATTCGCTGAAATCCCCGGTCTTCATTTTGTCGGTGGGGACGGTATCGGTTTCAACGCCGTTCGGTTGGTCCTGACGGCGGCCCTGGTAGTCGCCGAACGCAAATAATTTGTTCTTCCATATGGCGCCGCCGAGCGTGCCGCCGAATTGTCCCTGGCGGAACTGAATGGGGCCGGTCGCATTATAGTCGTGGGCCTCACCAAAACCGCTGCGGCGGAACAGGAAAGCCGACCCGTGCAATTGGTTGGTGCCAGACTTGGTGCTGGTCTCAAGAATGGCGCCCCCGCCGCGTCCGTATTCGGCAGTCGCTACGCTGGTGGTGATGCGGAACTCCTGGATGGCTTCGGCGGGCGGGAAGAAGATGATGGTATTGACGAGGGCGTCGTTGTTGTCGACGCCATCGAGGAGGAAGTTATCCGCTTGCGGACGCAATCCATTCGCCGAGAGCGCCGCGCCGCCAGTTTCGGAGTTTCGGAAAGTCTCGGAATTCGTTCCTGAGCCACCACCGGAGGCTTCGTCGCCATAGGCGCCACGTGTAACGCCTGGGGCGAGCAGCGCGAGCTGCGTGAAGTTGCGGCCGTTCAGCGGAAGTTCGGTTACCTCCCGCCCCTGAATCACTTCGCCCGTGCTTGATGTCGCGGTGTCGACCAGCGGCACTTCACCGGTTACGTCAACGGTCGTACCCGCCGCGCCCGCTTCCAGTTTCAGACTGATTTCCTGAACCTGAGAAACCTCCAATGTAAAGTCGGCGGTCGCAGTCTTGAATCCGGTCGCCGTGACTTCGATGTGGTACCTTCCCGCGCTCAAGGCGTTAAAGGTGTACTCGCCGGAGCCGCTGGTTTGGGCGGTCACGACTCTTCCCGTACCCACGCTGGTGACAGTGACGGCGGCATTCGGCACGACCGCGCCGGTGGAATCCGTGATCGTTCCAATGAGACGGGCTGTATCCGTTTGCGCCAGGGCCAGACCGGCCAAGCAGAAGACAAGGAGTAGAACCAGGGAAGCGCGCTTCATATTTTCTCCAATTTTAGAGGGGTGTCTTCTGGGACATCCCCCGGAACATCGGGAGTTCTTAAAATCTACAGATTGACTTGCATGTTCTAGTGCAAACTCCCCTGGCGGAGTAGGTTGCACTAGGTTTCTAACCGTTACTGGAGTAAACTCCCTTTGTTGCAACACAATACGATTTGGTGTTACATCGGTGTTAAATGGCTGTGACGCGAACTGTTGCCCCCGGACCCGAGCAACTCTCCCAACAAATAGATAACATTATTAAAAGTCATAGCCTTCGCGGCTCTGAATCGTTGTGCAAGCTGCTGCAATACCTTGCCAAGCAGTCCTTGGATCATCCCGAGGCGCCGTTGAAGGAATATCAGATCGCCACTGAAGTGTATGGACGGTCGGCGGATTTTGATCCGCAGGCGGATTCCACGATCCGGGTGCAAGCTGGCCGGTTACGGATGAAGCTGGCGGAGTACTACGCCACCGAGGGGGCGGCCGATCCGATCCTGGTGAGGATTCCAAAAGGCAGCTACCACCTCATCTTCGAGGCGCGGGTTGCAGCAGGGAACTCCGCTGATTCCGGGACGCAGCTGTTAAGCGTGCCTCGGCAGGAAGCGCAGCGAGAGGTGACTGTCGAGGTGGTTCCGGCGCGCTGGCGGGTGGCTGTGATCTTGCTCGCGGCATGCTTGCTCGCTGCGCTGATGGCATTGGGAACGGTTTGGAATCGAAGGTCGGATTCCGCGGCCGCGAAGGTTAGCGTCGCGCGGCCTACGGGACCTCTGGCTGACTTCTGGAGACCGTTTGCCTCCGGCCCCGAGGAACCCTGGGTGATCTTCAGCAATGCTGCTTTCGTCGGCCGCCCGGAGACCGGCCTGCGTTACTACGACGCGCAGCACGATGCCAAGACGCAGGTGCACGATCACTATGCGGGAGTCGGCGAAGTATTGGCCATCCACGCGCTCGACGATGCGTTTCACACTCTGGGGCGTACGATCCGGGTGAAGCGCGGAAGCTTATTCTCGCTGGACGATGCCAAGAGCACGAACCTGATCTTCGTTGGATCACCATCAGAAAATCTGTCGCTGCTCGACATTCCGGGTACGCAGGAATTCGTTTTTCAAAGGCTGGAGTCGGGGCCTCGCAAGGGCGACTTGGCGATTGTCAGCCGGCATCCGAAGGCGGATGAGGCTAGCACCTACCTGGCGAGTCCGTCCAACCTGCCAATCACGGAAGACTACGCGATTATCGGGCTGATGCCTGGAATCGGCTCCGACGGACTGGTCATGATTCTGGCCGGAACGACCACGTTCGGGACCCAAGCGGCGGTGGAATTTGTGTGCCGCCGGGAGTCAGTAGAAAAATTGCTCCGCGCGATGCCCGGCCCGAGCGGGGGAGCGATGAGACCGTTCGAAGCACTGGTTCGGACGAAGATTGTTCGCGGCGTGCCGGTGGATACGGAACTGGTCGCAATGCGCGCGCGGTGAATTGTTCCGACCGCGCTGGATTCAAGACTTTGCGGGCGCGGCGATTCCTGGAAGCGATCCGCTCGGATGCCGCAGGTCGTAGGGGTCTTCGACGCGCTGGGTCAGCATGGCAGCCAGGATGAAGAAGACTCCTCCGGCTACCACGGCAGCCACGCGGTTGTTGTTGAGCAAATGCTGCATGGCCCAGCCCAATCCAAAGGATGCCACAATCTCAGGAATCACGATGAAGAAATTGAAGATTCCCATATAGACGCCAGTCTTTCCGTGGGGAAGGCTGCCGGCGAGTATGGAGTACGGCATCGAGAGGGTGCTGGCCCAGGCGATGCCGACGCCAGTCATGGAGAATAATAAGAGATATTTGCTGTGAATCACGGCAACGGAAAGCAATCCCATTCCGCCGCATATCAGGCAGAAGGCGTGCGTCACCTTGCGGCCATACTGCCGCGCCAACACTGGCAATAAGAAAGAAAATCCGAAACAAACGAGCGAGTACATTCCGAAGCAGATGCCGGCCCACTCGACTCCAGTGGCATAGAGGGGCGAACTGGTGTCGGCCGCTCCAAAAACGTTGCGCGCCACTGCTACGGGAAAGTAAAGCCACATGCAGAATAATCCCAGCCAGGTGCAGATCTGGACCCAAGCCAATTGGCGCATGGTGCTGGGCATGTCGCGAACCGAGGCCAATATCTCGCGAGCCCCGCCGAGCAGTCCCGAGCTTTCGGTCTTTTCTTTCTCAAATTGCTGCATACTGTCGGGCGGATATTCTTTGGTCGTGAACACGGTCCAAAGCACGGCACCCAGAAAAGTGGCGGCGCCAATATAAAAGGAAAAACGCACGGTGGCGGGAATTGCGCCGGCGGCAGTGTTTGCCGCTACATGAAAAAAGTTGGTTAGCAGGTAAGGGAGACCGGAGGCAATCGACGCTCCCAGTCCGATGAAGAGGCTCTGCATGGCAAAACCGCGATTGCGCTGGAATTCCGGCAGCAGGTCGGCCACGAAGGCACGAAACGGCTCCATACTGATATTGATGCAGGCGTCGAGAACCCAAAGCAACCCGGCCGCCATCCACAGCGCGGAACTTTGCGGCATCAGGATCAAGGCCATCGAACTGAGAATCGCGCCCGCCAGGAAGTAAGGACGCCGTCGACCCAGCGGCCCCCAGGTGCGGTCGCTGGCGTGTCCGATGATGGGCTGCACAATCAATCCCGTGAGCGGAGCGGCGAGCCATAGAATCGGAATCCTGTCAGGCTTAGCGCCAAGGTATTCGTAGATGGCGCTCATGTTGGCCAGTTGCAGTCCCCAGCCAAACTGGATGCCGAAAAATCCGAAGCTCATGTTCCAGATTTGCCAGAAGGTGCGTGGTGGTTTTTCCATGGACTTTCCTCGCTGGAAGAATTCTCGCTACCGATCGTAAATTGAGATCAGGGACTGAAGTGTGGTACTCAAGGCGGCGGTCAAGGCTCCCGGACGATAGCGCCATTTCCAGTTTCCGCTGACCGTGCCGGGAAGATTCATCCGCGCCCCGCTGCCGAGGCCCAGCACATCTTGCAGCGGGACAATCGCAATTTCCGCCACCGACGCCAGCACCGCCCGGATCATGACCCAGTTGATCTCGGAATCGTCATTGAAGTTCAGATATGTGCTGGCGAATTCATGTTCTTTACGGACGTCTTCCGGACTGCGCGTACTGTCGCCCGCACCCGAACTGGACCACCAACCCACCGTCGTATCGTTGTCGTGGCCGCCGGTGTAAGCGACCAAGTCGCGACTGTAGTTATGCGGACGGAAGGATGGGCCCTGGGGATCGTTGCCGAAGGCAAATTGCAAGAGGCTCATGCCCGGAAGTCCAAACTGTTGCCGCAGTTTCTCGACTGGCGGAGTGATGACACCCAGGTTCTCGGCCACGATTGGCAGACCGCCGAAAGCGCTCTGCATCGCGAGGAGAAAATCCTCCCCCGGCCCTTTGACCCAACGTCCGTTGATGGCGGTGTTTTCGCGGGCGGGGACCTCCCAGTAAGATTCAAACCCGCGAAAGTGATCGAGTCGCACCAAGTCGAAGAGCGCGAGGGAGGCGCGAAAGCGCTCGATCCACCACTTGTATCCGCCCGCAGCCATCAATTCCCAGCGATAGATAGGGTTCCCCCAAAGTTGTCCGGTCGCGCTGAAATAGTCGGGTGGCACGCCAGAGACCACAGTGGGGCGGCCTTTGGCGTCGAGATAGAACAACTCGGGATGCGCCCAAACATCGGCGCTGTCGTGCGCGACATAGATGGGCAAGTCGCCCATGAACCGGATACCGCGCTGCTGGCAGTAGGACTTGAGTTGCTCCCACTGGCGGAAGAATTCGAATTGCCAGTATTTATGGGCCCTTACTTCGGGCGCGAGCTTCTGCGACCAATCCCGGATGGCTTGTGGGCTGCGCTGACGAATCTCGGGGTTCCACAGCGTCCACATTACTCCGTGGTGCGCATCTTTGCAGGCCATGAAGAGGGCGTAGTCATCAAGCCACAGACCGGCTGTCTCGCAAAAGCGGTCGAAATCCGCGCGATCGGCGCGGGAAGCATCGGCGAAGAAAACCTGCGCGGCGCGGCGCAAGGCCGCCATCTTGAAATCGATCGCCGGCCCATAGTCAACGCTGTCTTCAGGAAAGCGCGGCGCGCCGGCGAGATCGGACGCTGTTAACAATCCCCGATCGCCTAGCCGCTCCAGGCTAAGCAGCATCGGATTGCCACCAAATGCGGAGAAGCACTGATAGGGAGAGTCGGCGTATCCCGTGGGGTTGAGCGGCAATACCTGCCATAACTTTACGCCGGAAGCGGAAAGGAAATCGGCGAACTCGTAGGCGCAGGGGCCGAAATCGCCAATACCGAAGCGGCCGGGCAACGAGGTGAAATGAAGCAGGATTCCACTACATCGCGGAAATTTCACTTCGTAACAATACGCAGGTCGACTGGGTTAGGGCAAGTTGCGAAGGGACCTTCGATCCTGGGTCTACTGCGGCGCTGAGGAATCGCGCTGAGGAAACTCCGACTAAGTATCGGTAAAAGGCATAAACCACACGGTGCACCGGAGGTGTACGGGGGAAACCTGAACTGAATCAGAGTTTCCCCGGGGATTTGAAGGTAGAGCCTTGACGGAGCCGAGGCGTCAAGTAGCGTTGTGGTGGTACGGCAACAACGCTGGCGCAGACAGTAGCGTGGGCAGAAGGGGCGCGTTGGAGGTGTGGCGGAGAGACGGAGATTTGTTTCAGGGCAGGTCGAGTGAATGTTTGCGTCGGGCGACATCTTCTCAGGAGCGGTTGGCTCGATTTTCGCACAGTTCTTGTTACTCGACCTGTCGCCACATATCAAAGACGCACGTGAGCCATCGGGGAGAATGACCTTGGCGAAGACAGTGATAAAGGGTGCCGGACCGAGTGTAACCATCGCGGCCGTTTCGACGACTTCGACGTGCATCTTCTCGCCTGCCTCTGCAGTTCCTAAGAACAGAGCCAGAACAGTAATGCCGACCGCTATTCTTGTATCTGCCATTCGTCACTCTTTCTGTTTGCTCGCGAAAGTCACCGTGCCGACGGTGACGTTAGGTTGCGGGGTAGCATCTCCCACCCTGATGACCTTCCCCGTCTTCTCGCGAAAGTCATTCGCTTCCATCTCTTCTTGGCTCGTGGGTAGTGGGGATGGTCTCGTGAAGAAGCCCAGGTTCTGCGACTCACCCAGGCACTCGTTGACCGAACGACGGGGTTCGGGCGATCATCGAGATTCGAGAGTCGTTGGCTAATCTGTGAGCAGGAGTGCAATACATGTATTCCAGTCGGCGTGGTGTCACGGCGTGTTTTCGAGGAGCGTTACTGATTGCGATCGGGGTAACGTATTTCGCACATGCGGCGAACGCAGAGCGGACGATCGTGTCTCTTAACGGCGGCTGGGAATTTCGCCAGCGGGGTGAGAATAGTGGCGCCGTCCAAACGGCTTGGCATCCAGCCGAGGTTCCGGGCGTGGTCGACACCGACCTGTTGCGCAACAAGCTCGTCCCGGACCCGTTTTTCCGCTCCAACGAAGCCACGTTGCAGTGGATCGAAAATGCGGATTGGGAATATCGCAGTACATTTCAAGCGACGCCGGAGACGCTGAAGCACAGCCATGTGGAGCTGGTGTTCGAAGGCCTGGATGGTCCCGCCGAGGTTTATCTCAACGACAAGTTGGTGCTCAGCGCCAATAATATGTTTCGGGAGTGGCGAGTTGAGGTTAAGTCGCAGTTGAAAGCCGGAGCGAATCAACTGCTGGTTGTATTTCCTTCACCGCTCGTGGAGGCGCGGAAAATTGCGGCGGGGGATTTCTGGCGGCAGCAGACGCAGACGCCGGAGAAGTCCTATCTGCGGAAGGCGGCCTATGAGTATGGATGGGATTGGGGGCCGCGGTTCGTACTCAGTGGGATATGGCGTCCGGCGAAACTCGATGCCTGGGACGAGGCGAAAATCTCGAACTTACATATCCGCCAGCTCGACATCCACTCCGAGATTGCTCATACGGTGGCGGAAACCGAGATCACTTCCGCCCAGGCGAGCGCGGCAGCGGTGAGTGTCGAGTACGAGTACGAGGAGGGCAAGAAGGTCAGCAGTTCGCGCAACGTCGACCTACATGCGGGGGTGAACCATATTGAGCTGCCCATCGACATCGCGCGTCCCGAACTGTGGTATCCGAACGGATACGGCCGCCAGGCGATGTACGTTTTTCGCGTCCAGGTGAAGACCGGGGGCCGCGTTCAGGATGAGGGAACGGTCCGCACGGGGCTGCGCTCGATTCTTTTACGCCGCGAAACAGACCAGTGGGGGCGCTCGTTCGAACTGGTGGTGAACGGGATTCCGGTCTTCGCCAAAGGGGCGGACGTCATTCCGTTCGACAGTTTTCCGACCCGGGTCACGACGGCGCAGTATCGCCGGGTCCTGGAGTCGGCGAAGGCTGCGAACATGAACATGATCCGGCACTGGGGCGGTGGTTATTACGAGACGGACGAGTTTTATGCTCTGTGCGACGAACTCGGCATTATGGTCTGGCAAGACTTCATGTTTGGGAACGAGTGGCAACCCGGGACTTACGACTTCAAGCAGAATGTGGCGCAAGAGGCGGAATACCAGATCAAACGGCTGCGCGATCACCCGAGCATCGTGCTGTACTGCGGCAACAACGAAACCGAAGTCTCATGGGATTGGCACCGCGACATCACCAGTCGGCTCAGCGCCGACGCCGCGCGGCGGATGTGGCAGGACTATTTGACAATTTTCAGCGGCGTGCTGGCCAGCGCGGTGGAGCGGTTCGCTCCGGAAACTCCGTATTGGCCCAGTTCCCCCAGCGCCGACTACGAGGACATCAGCGAGAACTACCAGTCGGGCGACATGCATAACTGGAGTGTCTGGCACGGCATGCTGCCTTTGCGCGATTACGAAAAATCGATTCCACGTTTCATGACCGAATACGGATTCCAGTCGTTCCCGGAAATGCGCACGGTGGAAGCGTTCACGCTGCCGGAAGATCGAACCGGCATTCTCACGCCGGTGATGCTGGCGCACCAGAAGAACGCCGCGGGCAACGCCAAGATTCGGGACTACATGTTGCGCGACTATCCGGAACCGAAGGACTTCGCGTCGTTTCTTTATGTGAGTCAGGTGCTGCAGGCGGAAGCGATCAAGATTGGAACCGAGCACCTGCGCCGCCATCGCCCGCGCACCATGGGAGCGATCTACTGGCAACTGAACGATTGCTGGCCGGTGGCATCGTGGTCGAGCATCGATTACTACGGGCGCTGGAAGGCGCTGCAGTATTACGCCCGCCGTTTCTACAGCGATCTTCTCGTTTCACCGCATCAACAGGATGGCGGAGTGGCAGTTTACGTTGTTTCCGACAAAACCACGCCCGTGGCGGGCGAACTACGGCTGCGGGTGATGACATTCGACGGCAAGGTGTTGATCGAGAAAAAGGAGAACGTGCAGGTCGCGGCGCTATCCAGCAAGATTTATTTGCAGCTGCCGATCGACGAATCGCTGATTGCCAAAGACATCGACCCTACGAAGGTGGCAGTGGCAGCGGATTTGACAGTAGCGGGAAGCGTGGTTTCGTCGAACCTGATCTACCTGGCGCCGACGGTGGAGATCCATCTGCCGGCTGCGACACTTCAGACGGAGCTGACGAAAAGCGCGGAGTCGTATCGTCTCAGAGTGTCATCGCCGGTATTGGCGCGGAGCGTTTACGTAAGCTTCGGCCAGGTTGATGCGGATGTCTCCGACAACTACTTTGACCTGCTACCTGGTCAGAGCGTGGAGATTGCGATCAAGACAACGGCGAGCGAAGACGCCTTGCGCTCCGGGTTGAAGGTGATTTCGCTGGTCGAAGCGTTTGACCGAAATGCAGTCGCGAAGTAAGCGTAGAAAGTGAACCGTCTTGCCCGGTGTCGACGAGTAAGTTGCCCGGGGCAGTTGTCAATGCGGGCGCAGGCGCTAGGCTTCCGCGAGCGGGAGCCAGATTTGAAAGCGGGTGTCGCCGGGTTTGGAAGTGACTTGAATACTGCCTCGGTGTTTCTTCACAATGCGCTGCACCGTGTCCAAACCCAGGCCGGTGCCCTCGCCTACGCCCTTGGTGGTGAAGAATGGCTCGAAGATGTGGGGCCTAACCTCGGGTGAAATTCCAGGGCCGTTATCGCCGATCTCGACGACCGCGCAATCATTGTCGCGGTAGGTTCGCAACCGAAGCTCACCCTTGCCGGCCATGGCGTCGATGGCATTGTCGATGATATTGGTCCAGACCTGATTGAGTTCGCTGCCGAAGGAATTCACGAGGAGCGGAATACCCTGATAATCGCGCAGCACGGCGACGCCGCGTTTGAGCTTGTGGTTCAGTATGATCAGGGTGGTTTCAAGGCTCTTCACGATATCGACGTTCAGCACCGGTGCCTGGTCCATGTGGGTGTACTCTTTGATGGCGCCGACCAAATCGGAAATACGCGAGGTGCTACTCTCGATTTCGTCGAGCAGGCTGGCAATTTCAAGAGAGGCGCCGATGCGGACGAGAGCGGCTCGGGCGGTGTCAGGGTCGAGGGCGGCGAACAACGATTCCAGCACAGCGGGCTTGGCGTTCTTGCGCGCCAAGTCGGCGGCCAGTTGCCATAAGTCGTTCTGTCCGTGACTGCGCAAGAGGGAATCAACCTGCTCCTCGAGGTCGCTGACGGTGAGCGGGTCCGGCGGGGGGTCGTCGCGCTGGATGAGGGTGGTCTCGAGTTTCTCGATTTCGGCTTTCTGGGCGGGAGTGAGATCACGCCGGCCGAGTTCGAGACTGGCGTCCTTGATCTTCTTGAGGATATCGCGCAACTGGCTGGTGGCGCGTTTGGCGGCCGAAGCAGGATTGTTGAGCTCATGGGCGAGGCCGGCGGAAAGTTTACCCAAAGCGGCCAAGCGATCTCGCTGCTGCTCGATGCGAGTGGTTTCGCGAATCCGGTCGGACATGAGGCCGACCAGGCGCTGAGCCAACTCCGGCATCTTCTGGACAAGATCAGGAAACAGAGCGGCTGGAAATCGCAAGACGTGGCTGTCGGTGACGGCCCGTCCGGTGACGGTGAACTTCTTCATGCGCGAAAACGGGAGGGCTCCGGTGACGTCGCCGGCCTTCAAGGGAATGGCGATGGTTTCGCCACCCAACTCCCCGCGCATCTCAATCTGACCAGCGAGGATGACGAACATGGCGTCGGCGGGATCGCCCTGGCGGGAGTAGACGTCGCCGGCCTTATAAAAAGACTCCTGCGATTGGCTGATGAACCAGGCGATCTGATCGCCGGGCAGATCCGCGAACACCGGGACTTGAAGCAGTTCTGAATTGTCGACCATTTATATCATTTATACCTTTATACCTTTATACCTTGCTCAAGTACTGATGGATGAACTGGACCGCGACCGATCCTTCGCCCACGCTTGAAGCCACGCGTTTCACCGAACCATGGCGTACATCGCCCACGGCAAAGATGCCGGGAATATTGGTTTCGAGGAGGAAGGGATCGCGGTCGAGGGTCCAGCCCTTAGGCCGTTGCCCGTCGTGGATAAGGTCGGATCCAGTCAGAATAAAGCCCCGTTCGTCGCGCTCGACGAGATCGCCGAGCCAGTCCGTGCGCGGCAAGGCCCCAATAAAAATGAAGATGGAACTTGCGGGCACGCGCTCGACGGTATTGGTGTCGGAACAAAGCACGGAAATTTCTTCCAGACGGGTATTGCCATGGACTTCGACCACACTGGCATGGGGCCACACGCGAATGTTGGGGGTCTCTTTGATCTGTTCGATCAGATATTGCGACATGGTGCTGGCCAGAGAATCGCCGCGCACGACCATGACAACGCGTTCGGCATAGCGGGCGAAGTTCATGGCAGCTTGACCGGCTGAATTTGCGCCACCGATGACGTAGATGATTTCACCCTTGCAGGCCAGTGCTTCGGTCGCGCCACCGCCGTAGTAGACTCCCGCGCCCTGGAGTCGATCAATTCCGGGCGCATCGAGGCGGCGCCACTGGACGCCGCTGGCAATCATGAGCGCGTGGCAGGAGATCTCATTGCCGTCGGCCAACTTGATCATGCGATACGATCCTTCGGTGCGAATGCCGACGGCTTCCTGAGGAGACAGAATCTCGACGCCGAAGCGCTGGGCCTGCGCCACGGCTCGGCGGGCGAGATCGTTACCGCTGAGGCCGACGGGAAATCCGAGATAGTTCTCGATGCGTGAACTCATGCCCGCCTGGCCGCCCGGAGCTTCGCGTTCGATCATGACGGTGTGCAGCCCCTCGGACGCGCCATAAACGGCGGCGGCCAGACCGGCGGGGCCACCGCCCACGATGGCCAAATCGTAAAAGTCGGTTTGAGCGCGGGTGCGCAACCCGACCTTTTGGGCGACGTCGGCGGGGAGGCTCTCCAGAAGCTTGGTACCGTCGGGAAAGAGCACGACGGGAAGACTGGCGGCTTCTTCTCCCAGGGCCTCGAGGAGACGCTTGGTTTCGGAGTCGTTGGCGGAGGATTCCACGTCGATCCATTGATAGGGGACACGATTGCGCGCCAGGAAGTCGCGGAGTTCATAGGACCGTGGCGACCAGCGGGTACCGAGGACGCGGATGCCCTGGAAGGCTGGGCGGTAGGAGGCTTGCCAGTCGTCGAGCAAGTCATTGAGTTGGGGATAAAGATGATCGGCGGGCGGGTCCCACGGCTTCAAGAAAAAATAGTTGATGTTGGCCTGATTGATGGCACTGATAGCGGCATTGGTGTCGGCGTATGCGGTGAGCAGCGCGCGCTTCGCATCGGGATAGACGTGCATCGCTTCCTGGAGGAATGTGACTCCATCCATGCGGGGCATGCGCTGGTCGGCGAGCAAGAGGGCGACGCTGTCGTTGCGCAACTTGAGCTGCTTCAAAATCTCCAGCGCGGCCTCGGGAGAATCGCTGCCGATGACGCGGTATTCCGCGCCGTACTGCGAGCGCAAGTCGCGCTCGATGGCGCGCAAGACATCGGAATCGTCATCGACACTCAGTAGAATAGGTTTCGGCATGTTTGGATCTCAGTCTGGATTCGGAAGCTGAAGGCTACGTGCGCCTTCAGGCGGCCAGTTCGCCGGCCTCGATCTCATCGACATAGCACCAGATCCAGCTTTCTCCCGGTTCGATGGAGCGCATCAGCGGATGTTTGGTGCGGTGGAAATGCCTGGTGGCGTGTTTGTTCCTGGAGGAGTCGCAACAGCCAACCTGGCCGCAGACGAGGCACATGCGGAGATGAACCCAGGTATCGCCAAGCTCGACGCATTCTTCACAGACATGTTTGTTGGTTTGCCGTACTTTGATTTGATCGAGGTGAGAGCATTGTTCGGGCATCGATTCCTCCGGCGGTTTTGCAAGTAAAGGGATCACAGAACTATTCGGCGATCAGCAGATTTTCCGCGAAAGGCCACTCCTCGTCAATCCACTGAGTCTGGCAGCAGAAGCCGGCAGCGCGCGCCATGGGGAAAATTTCTTCCGCGAAGTACTTATGACTGCTCTCGGTCCAGATGGTCTCTCCCTGCAAGAACTCGACACACAGGCCGGCAGCGGGAATGCGCACGGTCTGCCGCCGCATGGATCGCAGATGCATTTCGACGCTGCGGGCGTCGTAGTTGATGCGGGCGACATGAGCGAACTGGCTCAAGTCGAAATCGGCGTCGAGTTCGCGATTGATGCGGGCGAGCAGGTTGAGATCGAAAGCGGCGGTCACTCCCAGTTCGTCATCGTATGCCCGGAGCAGCTGGGCGATTGGTTTTTCCAGATCGGTGCCCAGAAGGAGGGCGTCACCCGGGCGCAGAGTACGCCGAACCTTGGCCAGGAATTCAACGCTCGCGTGGCGATCAAAATTCCCAATCGTGCTTCCCAGAAACAGCACGAGGAAATGTTGCCCGCGTTGCCGGCGCGCGGACACCTCCAGCAAGCCATCCAGATATTCGCGCTCAAAACCTACGATACTGACGGCATTGATGTCGCTGAGTTCGCGCACGCAGGCAGCAAGTGCCGAGGGGGAGATTTCGACCGGATAATACAATGTGAGCTGGCGGCGGCTGAGTGCTTCCAGGATGCAGCGGGTTTTTCTGCCGCTGCCGCTGCCGAGTTCCACGACGGCGACGGGAGAGGGCAGGCGATTGACGATGTCGCCAGCATGACGCCGGAGCAAACGCTCATCGGCTCGCGTGAGTCCGTATTCGGGCAGATGGCTGATGACTTCAAAGAGCGCCGAGCCCACGTTATCGTATAAGTACTTGGAGGGGAGTTCTTTTTGCGCCGGCCGCGCGAGTCCGGCGCGCACGTCGGAGGCGAAGCCGGAAAGGGGGCTGGTGGTAAGCGCTCGGATCGGCATGGCTGAATTCCTTTGCTCCTCATTGGGTCGCCATTTTGGAGGTCATCGGCGAACCGGCATTCGAACGATCATCCTGGGATCACCATCCTGCGATGATCATCGGTCTACGCAGCGGAAACCCGCGTATACATATTGGTAATGGGCCTGAAACCAGTTGCGGAAGGTTGGCCGCAGCAGGCAGGCAGCGGTGCGCGGCGAACCGCCTCGCATTACGAAATGCTTACCGTCAAAGAAATCGGCGGAGTAGCCCGGGTAAAACGGGAAAGGCTCGAAGCCGGGAAACGGAGCGAATACGGTGGACGTCCACTCCCAGCCGTTCCCCAATAAATCGTGAATGCCGAAAGCGCTCTGGCCGCCTGGAAACGAATTCACTGGCATCGGATCCCAGCGCTGAAAATCGAAGTTGCCCAAGCTCGGGTCCGGCGGCTGGTTGCCCCACGGGTACGGTCTTGATCGTCCGTCCAGGGTGCCGTAGGCGGCGCGATGCCACTGCGCTTCGGTAGGGAGTGACTTCCCTGCCCAGCGGGCGTAAGCGCTGGCCTCGGCGTGGCTGACATAGACAGGCCAGTCAGCAGGCAGCGGTACTTCGTTGAACATCGTGCGGAGAAACCAGTGCGCGCCGCTCCGCTTCCAGAACAGCGGATGAGAAACTTCATGGCTGGTCTTCCACTCCCAGTGCTCGTCGTCCCAAAATTCCCGGGTCTGATAGCCGCCGTCCGACATGAACTCGAGATATTGCCGGTTTGTAACTTTGTAGCGATCGATTTCAAATGCAGGAACTTCGACCGCGTGGGCTTCAAATTCATTGTCCCAGCCAAAACTTGGGCCGCCGCGCGCGAGGCCGAGGGTGGCGACACCAGCGGGAATAGCGGGCATCCCGTGGGCGACGGGCGGGCGGTCGAGAGTCGGTGGCTGGCGTTCCTGAAGTTTCATAGCGAGCGGCAAGTGATGCAGCATGTAGGCGAGCGTTTCAACGTGCATCAGCCGATGTTCAACCGCTACGTTGAGCAAAGTGGACAGCGGAAAGCCGTTCGCGGTTGCGCGGGGATCGAGAGCTATCCTTTGAAGTTGATGGTCGAGGGAACCGCGGACATCGCTTACGTAATTGCGGACCGCGTCCTGGGAGGGCCAGTCAGACGGCAGATCGGCTGGAAGCTGGCCGCCAACCGGATCGATGCCGAAGGCAAAGAGACGATCATATTCGGGGTGGACGCTCCGCAGTCCAAAGGCGCGCTCGCTGAGCAAATTCCAATCAAAGGCTTCGAGATGTCCGACATAAAAGACGATGCGGTGCCGCTCGGGAATCGGCCGTTCATAAAGTGATGCAGCGCGGACCAGCTTGAAAAGCGCGTCGCTGCGACGGCGGGCGTCGAACAAACGCTGCACGATTTCCTGAGGGGCTACCACGCTTTTTTCCGCAGCGAGCACTCTGAGCTCCCGGTGGGACAGCGACGATGATTGTATTCGTGGGAAGGCCAGCCGACCCCGACTGTACCTTCCGAGGTTTGGTTAGATGACAAGTGGGTTCGCGCGGTCGCAGGAGAACTTTAGCCAACTGAAGCGCGCTCACTCCCGGACAGTCACCGGCGATCGCCCTCCTTCAGGAAAGTTCCCTCCCGTAGTTCGGTGAATGCCTCGCGCAGTTGCTCCTGGGTGTTCATCACGATCGGACCGTACCAGGCGACTGGCTCTTCGAGAGGGCGTCCGGACACGAGGAGAAAACGGATTCCGTCTTCCCCTGCCTGTACTGTGACTTCGTCGCCGCGGTCAAAGAGGACGAGGGAGCGATTATCGGCCTCGACGGGAGGGGCGGTGTCTAACCACTGGATGGACTCGGTTGGCACCGCGAGCGGGCCTGAGGCATTGCAGAATTTTCCGCTGCCTGAAAAAACATAGGCGAAGGCGTTACGAACCGTCTCCACCGGCAGGGATTTTCTCTTGCCGGGAGAAACGGACACGTCGAGATAGATGGGATCGGCGGCCACTCCGACGACGGGGCCGGTTTTTCCCCAGAAGCTTCCACAGACGACTCGCACATGAGTGCCGTCGTCATCGGAGATCTCGGGTATTTCGGCGGCCTTCACTTCCTGGTAACGGGGCGTGGTCATCTTGAGGGCAGAGGGAAGATTGCCCCAGAGCTGAAATCCGTGCATGCGGCCGGCGTGGTCGCCCTTGGGCATTTCCTGGTGAATGATGCCGCTGCCAGCCGTCATCCACTGCACATCGCCAGACGAAATGATGCCGTTGTTTCCCATGCTGTCGCCATGTTCCACGGTTCCGGCGAGGACGTAGGTGATGGTTTCGATTCCGCGGTGGGGGTGCCAGGGGAAACCCGCCAAATAGTCTTCGGGCACATCATTGCGGAAATCGTCCAGGAGGAGGAACGGATCGAACTCTTTGGTGTTCCCGAAGCCAAAGGCGCGGCGGAGGTGGACGCCCGCACCTTCGATAGCGGGTTTGGATTGGATAAGGCGTTTCACAGGTCGGATCGACATCATGAACTCCAGGCAAAAGGATCGATGTTTTTCAACAGCGATGGGGGAATCTTAACCGATTCACTTTGCGCTTGACAGCGAACCATGGATCGCCGGAATATTGAATCGTTTCAATAAGGGTTTCGCGGGCTTTTCTGCACTGTTAGTTCCCTTGGAGGCTAAGTTATGACGGTGAGAGCACGACGTGGATTTTGGTTTGCGGTGTGGCTTCTGCTGGCGGCAGCTCCGGTTTGGGCACAGGTGAACGGCGTAATCACCGGTACGGTTCGCGACCATACCGGGGCCGCAGTGGTGGGAGCTGAAGTCACGGTGAGCGATGCCGACAAGGGGATTCACCGCCGCACCAAGACGAACTCGGACGGGGATTATCTGGTGGCAGGACTGGGCGCGGGAATCTACGAGGTTTCGATGACGGCCCCGGGGTTCGCGAAGTATCAGGCGACAGGAGTGGTGCTGCGCGTGGGGGAAAAGATTCGTGTGGACACGGCGCTGGTGGTGGGCAAAGTGACGAGCACGATGACGGTGGAGGGAAATGCCGCGGGGCAAGTGGAGACGCAATCTTCCGAGCTGGCGGGCACGATCACCGGCAAGCAGATCAGCCAGCTCGAACTGAACGGCCGCAACTTCACGCAACTGATCACGCTAATTCCGGGTGTAAGCAACCAGAGCGGACAGGATGAAGGCACGGTGGGAGTGGCGGGGAACGTTCTCTACGCGATCAACGGGGGCCGCACGGAGTACAACAACTGGGAGTTGGACGGCGGCGACAACATGGACAACGGGAGCAACGGCACGCTGAACGTTTACCCCAGCATCGATTCGCTGGCGGAAGTGCGGGTGATAACGTCGACGTATGGCGCGCAGTACGGCCGCAACGGATCGGGCACGATCGAGGCGGTGACCAAGTCGGGAACGAACGAGTTTCACGGGGAAGCGTTCGAATTTCTGCGCAATGAATTGTTCAACGCGCACAATTATTTCGATCCTCCAGACACGGACAAGCCGGCATATAAGAAGCACGATTTTGGATATATTTTTGGCGGTCCGATCATCAAGAACAAGACCTTCTTTTTCTGGTCGCAGGAATTCCGGCGGGAGGATGTGCCTTTTGCGGTATATAGCCAGCGTGTTCCTTCGGCGGCGGAACGTGGCGGAGACTTCAGCGATGTCTGTCCGGCGGCGGGGGCGCCCTTTTTCCGCCCGTCGACTGCTCCGACGAACGTAACCCCCTATCCCGACTGTCCGGCATACGCCCTCTACCCGGACCAGGTGAACTACCCGGGCGCCTATGTTGGCTTCGCCAACAACAGCATTAACGGTAGCGTCAATGGAGGCCAGAGCCAGATCGACACGGCAAATTCCGCTCCCTTGATGAACCTGATTGTGGCGGCGAACGAACCTGGAAACCTGTTCCAACAGAGTTGGCCGCAGATCACGCACTGGCATGAGGAGCTGTTCAAGATCGACCAGAACTTCACGCCGAAGATTCACGGCAGCTTCCGCTTTATTCACGACACATGGCAGCAGTTTTATCCCATATCGCCCTGGTCGGGATCTTCGTTGCCAGCGATTGGAGGGACGATTATCGGGCCGGGAGTGAGCATGGTGGCGAATCTGACGGCGAACGCTTCGCCGACGTTGCTGAACGAATTCGTGGCCAGCTATACGACGGACCATCTGAGCCTGTTGCAGGGCAGCAATGCGTGGCAGCGGCCGTCGAGCATGACGATGACGGGAATTTTCGCCAACGGATTCGGCGGCGCGCTGCCCAAGTTTGTGATCAGCAACGGGAACGCGTATGGCGGTGGTTTTACCATCGATACTTCTTCGGCGCCGTGGTTCAACTCCAACCCGACGTATACGTATAAAGATAACGTCACCAAGATATGGGGGAAGCACAACCTGCAATTTGGCGGATATTTTGTGGCCGCGCAGAAGAACGAGGATGCTTCGGTGGAGCCGCAGGGGTGGCTGAATTTCTATGGCGACCCGTCTTCGAGCTATACCGGGAGCGGACAGAATGCCTATGCCAGCACGGGCAATGCGTTTGCGGACATGCAGATCGGGCAGATCCAGTCGTTTGGGCAGGCGAGCCAGAAGATCAAATATTACTTCCGCTATAAGATCTTCGAGCCGTTTTTGCAGGATGATTGGCATGTAAGCAAGAGACTCACTCTGAATCTGGGGTTGCGGGTCAGCCTTTATGGGACGTATCGGGAACGCTATCTGCAGGCTTATAACTTCGACCCGCCGCTCTATAACCCCGCGAACGCACCCACAATTTCTTCCGCGGATGGCTCGCTGATCTTTCCGCCGGGGCAGTCGATCAACACGCTGACGGGGATGGTGCAGTGCGGCTCGACGGGAGTACCGATCGGCTGCATGAAGGGGCATCTGTTTAATCCCGCGCCCCGGCTCGGATTTGCGTTTGATCCCTGGGGCAATGGCAAGACGTCGGTCCGCGGCGGCTACGGAATTTTCTTCGAGCACATGAACGGGGATGAGGCGAATACGGAATCGCTGGAAGCGCAACCACCGCTGGTGTTGAATTCCTACCAGACTAATATTCCGGGGACGCAGAACGGACCGTCGGGGTATCTGGCGATCGGCGGCTCGGCGGGAACCGGCTCGGAGTATTTTCCGATACAGGTTTATTCGATCCCCGACAAGGCAATCTGGCCCTATGTGCAGCAATGGCACCTGGACGTACAACGTGAGGTGGCGCGCGGCACGTTGCTGACGGTCGCCTACGTGGGCAGCAAGGGCACGCACCTGTCTCTGATGCGCGATATCAACCAACTGCCGTCGGTGCCGGACGCGCAGAATCCCTATGGTCCGGGGCAGTACATCACGGGCCCGGACTGCAACAATCTATCCAATGGCAATAACTACCTCGGGAATGGGACGCCGGTCACGGGGCAGGCGGTTACTAACCTCAACGTGGCGTGCGGCAATGTCAATGTCGATGCTGTCCGGACAAATTATCCGGGATACGATCAGATTCAGCGGATCGATCTCTTCGCGAACTCGTCTTACAATGCGCTGCAAATCAGCGGCCGTCGCGCCATTGGCGGCCTCGAATTCACGCTGGCTTATACGTACAGCCACTCGATTGACGATTCCTCCGACCGTTACGACAGCAGCTTTGTCGACTCCTATAACATTCCGTCGAGCCGGGCGAGTTCGACGTTCGATCAGCGTCACATTCTGACTTTCAGCTACGTTTACGACTTGCCTCTGTTCCGGCATACGACGGGCAAGACGAAGACGTTTCTAGGCGGCTGGCAGCTTTCGGGAATTACCACCATGCAGACGGGAGAGCCGTTCAGCATTGTGAGCGGCTGGTATTACGACAACGCCGGGGTCGCTAATGGCGCGGGTTCGGGATCGTACGCGGATATCGTGGGTAATCCGCACGCATCGGTGCCGGCATCGGACCGGTATGCGGTGGGAGTGATCGGGCCGCTGTTGTTTAATCCGGCGGCATACGAGCAACCGAGGGGGCTGACGTTTGGAAATTCGGGGCGCGACTCGCTGAACATGCCGCGACGAACGAACTTCGACATGGGGCTGTTCAAGCGCTTCGCCCTAGGCGAGTCGAAGTCATTTGAGTTCCGGGCCGAGGGCTTCAACGTCTTCAATCATCCGCAATGGAACGGAGTCAACAACGGAGCCTGCGGTTTGACTCCCAATTCCGGGAGCGCGGACTGCGTGCAAGGAAACACCCAAAATGGCGAAGTGGCGTCGAACTTCCTGCATCCTTCGGGGGCGCATAATCCGCGGATCGGGCAATTCGGGATGAAATTTATCTTCTAAATGCATGGTGAATGAGAGGACGTCAGCGAGTAGACGTCCTGATGGTTCGACAAGAGAGTGGCGGTGATGGGGTGCCTGGATTCTTGGGGTTGCGCGAGAGGCCGGGCACCTCAACCGTTACTGAATGCAATGTTTTCCTCTTTTCAACACCTTCCTGCTTTTCTGCAAACGAACGGACGCGCTTGAGCTACTCCAAAAGTAATCTCTGGTAAAGCGGGTCTTATTACAGGGCTCAAGCAAAACGCATTAGGGTGCTGCAAAACGCAGTGGGCCTGGTGGTGCTGAGCGGGAGAGGCATTTCGATAAGTCCTTTGTCTGCAATAAATCAAGTTATCAACTCTTTTTGCCCCCGACGTGCACTCAGTGAGGATGGAAGCCGGCGCGAAACAGACGCCGCAGAACGAAAAAGGCGCGATCGCCGAAAGAGGAGGGTTTATGTCGATCCTGTTTGTGTTGCTGATGTTCCTGCTGATCATCAGCGTCAGATATTTCATCGAACCGAAAGATCAGCCTGGGATGGAGACGGTCATCGCGGCGCGTCCGCAAGCACCGGTGGTGAAGAATGAATTTGGTTTTGAGATTCCGCAGGACTATTGCTTCCACCTTGGACACACGTGGGTGATGAAGGAAGGCGCGGACGATGCGCGGGTGGGGGCGGACAAGTTCGTCACCAATCTGATGGGGAAAGTGGAGCACATTGATGTATGCGGAGCCAACAAGTGGGTTCGGCAGGGACAGAAGATTGTCACGCTGACCACGGGCAGCACCAGCGTGGATCTGTTATCGCCAGTGGAAGGCGTAATCACGGCGATCAACGACGATGTGTTGCGCGATCCGAGCCTGGTGGCGAGCGATCCTTACGAGAACGGATGGATTGCGATGGTGAAGTCTCCCGACCTCAAAGTAAATCAGAGGAACTTGATTCAGGGAACGATGGTAGCGCCGTGGATGCAAAACAACCTGGCGCGGCTGAACGCGATGATATCGCCGACACCAGGACTGGCACAGGATGGCGGCGGTCCAGTGAAGGGCGTGCTGACCCAGCTTAGTCCGGAGCTGCGGCAGAAAGTAGTGAAAGAGTTTTTCCTGATGTAAGTAGCTTCGTAATTAGTTGTCGCAAAAGGTCTGCCAAGGAAAAAGGAGAAAGTGATGGCAACCACAAGAGCAATCCTGGTCGATATCACGAAGTGCATCGGGTGCCGGAGTTGCGAGCAAGCTTGCAAACAACTGCACGGCTTCCCGATGGAATCAGAGACGAAGCTTTCGCCGACAGCGCTGACGGTGGTAGAAGAGCGCGGCGACCGCTTCGTGCGGCGAATGTGCATGCACTGCCAGGACCCAGCCTGCGCGTCGGCGTGCCTGGTAGGGGCCCTGAAGAAGACGGCGGCGGGGCCGGTGACTTATGACGGCGCGAAATGTATTGGATGCAGGTATTGTCTGGTAGCGTGTCCCTTCAGCGTGCCGCGGTACGAGTGGACGAAGCTGGTGCCGTACGTGACCAAGTGCGACATGTGCGCGGCGAGGCAGGCGAAAGACCAACCGCCGGCGTGCGTGGAGGCGTGTCCGGTGCAGGCTTCAATCGCGGGGAATCGGGACGACATCCTGGAAGAAGCGCAGCGCCGGATTCTCAACGATTCGAAGTATGTGAAACACATTTACGGAAGCGAGGAAGCGGGCGGAACGTCGGTGTTCTTCATCTCCGACGTGCCGTTTGAGAAGCTGGGCTTTGCCGCCGCGCCCAAGCAGCCGATGCCGGTACTGACGGCGACTGCGCTGGGCGACGGACCCACGGTGATTCTGGTCGGGGGCGCGCTACTCTCCGGCCTCTACTGGATCACGCAACGCCGGGCGCTGGTTGCTCTTGCGGAAGCTCGCGAGAAGTCCATCGCCGCTAGTGGAAGCACAGAAAGGAACTGAGCCATGTCTACCAAGAGCCTGACTGCCATAGGATTTCCGAAAATCACTCTCTGGCGTACCATCGTGGCGCTGATTTTCGCCGCTGGTTTGTATTCGATGTACGCGCGTTTCGCACTGGGCTTCAAACTCGCGACAAACCTTACCGATCCGCAGCCTTGGGGCCTTTGGGTCGGACTGGGCACGTTGTGCGGCGTTGGACTTTCGGCGGGCGGGTTTGCCATTGCGGCGGCCGTCTATCTGTTGGGTCTAGAGCGCTACCGGCCCATCCTGCGTACTTCGGTGCTCATCTCATTCCTGGGATATTGCACGGTATGCGTTGGCATGTTGTATGAACTCGGCATTCCGTGGAGGATCTGGCACCCGATCGTGATGTGGAACCGGCACTCGGTGTTGTTTGAAGTTTCATGGTGCGTGATGCTCTACACGACCGTGCTGGCGCTGGAATTCTCACCGTCGCTGGTGGAGAAGCTGCCTTTTGTTCGAGTACGCGAGCTTTATCTGCGGTGGCATCATAGCATTCTGATCGCGCTGGTACTGGCGGGCACGCTGCTCTCCTCGATGCACCAATCGTTCTTAGGCGGACTCTATCTGATTACCAAGGGCCGGCTGGATCCGCTGTGGTACACACCTTACCTTACGACGATGTTCTATTTATCCGCGATCCCGGCCGGATTAGCGGTGACGATCATGGCCATCTATCTCTGCGTGCGCTCGCTGAACGCCCGAGTAGATATGAACATACTGAGCGATGTCAGCCGGGTGATTGCGCCGCTGCTGGCAATCTACGGCGTATTTCGCGCGGTCGATCTGATCAACCGCGATGCGCTGTCGTATCTCTGGATGTGGCGCGAAGCTACGCTACTGTTCTGGCTGGAGATCGCGCTGCTGGTGGTGATTCCTCTGGTGCTGTTGAATCTGAAGAAGGTCCGGGAGAATCCGATGTATCTGTATTGGACGTGCGCCATCATCGTGATGGGATTCATGACCAACCGTTTGAATGTCTCGATCACAGCGTTGCAAGCCAGTTCCGCGGCGTATTATGTGCCGAAGTGGACAGAGTTCGCGGCGTCGCTGGCGACGATTACGGCGGCGGCAGTGGCTTTCCGTTACGCGGTTATCTATCTCGACATTCTGCCTAAGAACCCACCTCGGGAACGGTGGATGATTCCAAGTGCTCCCGCGCAAGCGTAAACCCTCGACAGGTACAACTGACAGCCCCGGGCGAAGAGCCTGGGGCTTTTTCAGCCAATGACGATTCGTCTCCGGGGGCACCTAAGCACAGGGCTTACTGCTGGTTCGCGGCTTTTGTTGCCTTCGGCTTGGTCACGCTACTTAGACCATTGGTCACGCCATTGGTCAAGCCAAAGATCGACAACTGCTTATAGCTGGCCACAAAGACCTGGCCGTTGGCCACGACGGGAACCAGGTTGGCATTGCCGCCGAGATAAGGCCATGTGCCGGCAGAGGCCTGAAACAGTTGCTTCAGTGTGCTTCCGCCCGTCTCCGGATCAAAGGCAAAGAGCGAGATGTTGTTCCCAGATCCGGAGGGGCGCGAAAGCGCCCAGATGATGGGGTTGGCAGAGCCGTTGGAGGAGATGGAGGTAAAAAATCCGGGATCCTGGCCGCCGCCAATGAAGGCGGAAGAGGCGGCCTTCTTTAACGCAGGCTTGATCTTGGTTTCGACTTTCCAGACTTCTACTGTGCTGCCGCCACTGCTGACTACCCGTCCCAGTCCATCCTTGGGATCCATGTAATAGGACTCGCCACACCAGCAGCCACCGATCGAGTAGCTGGCCAGCACATTATTTTTCTTGGGCGAATAATGACCCAGATTGTCTTCGTTCAATAGAAACATGGTTCCGTTCTTACCCGCGGCCACCGCCAGATGAGGCGTTGAACCGGGCTGATCGGGCAGCACCATGACTCCGCCTGAGCCGAAATCCGCATCTGCGTTATCCAGGCTAACCTGGTTACGCGGAGTGAAAAGGTCAATCACGGCAGTCAGGGTATTTGATATCTTGACCACGCTCTCCTGAAGGTTGGTGATGCCGTCGTAGGTGCGAGCATCCGAGTTGCCGGTTACGAAGAGGATGTTGCCCGAGTCATCGGTGGCCGGTCCGTAGCCTGACATCCAGATGGACGACAGAAAGAAGTTGCCGCTGTCGGTAGCCTGTTGGTCGTTGAGCTGACTGGACGGAAACGGTGTCAGGGTTGCGGCCGTCCATCCCAGGAGCCAGCCCCGCGAGAGATTTGCACTGAAATCGCAGAAGCTGCCGAACCCGACATAGATGCCGCCGTTGGCGAGCAAGAGCGCCGGACGTTGCCGCTGATATTGGGCATTGAAGCTGAAAACGGTTCCATTGGTCAGCGTATGCTGCGCGGAAACGACTGCGGAGGGTAACTTGTCGGTCAACGTGCCCAGATCGAGCGCGTGCAGGCGGTAGACCTGTGAGTTATTCTCCAGGGTATAAGCCACGACGTACATCGTATTGCTGCTTTGATCGATGACCGGGGTCGACGTGATCCCAACGTTGTTCGCGTTGTTATTGCATCCGAGGGGAAGGGGTACTGCGGTGCCCAGATTTACGCTGACCAGCGGCATCCCGGTGTGGACGTCGATGGCATACACGGTATTTTTTTCTGTCACCACATAGACCACATCGTGCGTGCCTCCGGCGATGGCCACGCCCGGCACGACAAGGGGCTGGGCATCCACCTGGTCGTCGAGTTGCACCTGGTGGAGCAGACCGAACGAGGGGCTGGCCACGTTCGAGGGCGTGAGCACGGACTCTTTCTGATTCCAGCCTGTGCGGTAGTTATCATAGTGATAGGTGTTAACCGAGGTCTGGGCAGCTGCCTGCGGTTCGGCTGAGTTCATGAAAACAAAGACGGTGACCGCAAGCATCGCAATGCGGTCGATACTGCGATTCCATTTACAGTCCGTTGTCGTGCTCATCGCCTTCACTATTAATTCTCCTTAAAAAGCTCTCGTATGGGGTTGGGATGGTGGAGCATGGAGTTCGGGGGCTCGAGGGGAAAGCTAAACCCCAGAACATGCGTCAGATTATTGTCTGCGTATTGCCCTGTCAAGCTGCAAGTAGTTGCGGTCGTAAGTGCTTGCAGTCAAGCGGCGGGGGAAGCAGGCTCGGATTGGAACGCGGCTGCGATGGAGTAACCGTGGTACCTGCGGGCGGATATGAAATGGCGCTATAATCGGATAAGTTTTCTCCCCCCGCCAGCGTGAATCCATGGACAAAGCCCCCTGGGTTTTGATTGCGAACCCGCGAGTTCAGCGCCCGGGGCCCGCGCCCCGGCTCCGGTTGCTGACGGAGCTGGAGCCGCGCCATCGTGTGTTCATGAGCAATCTGGCGGACTTGCTCTGGGCGCCACGGGTGCCGCAGGTCGCTTTGACCTCGCGGCCTGCTCGCTTCTGGGCCGATGTATTCGTTCCCACCGGCGCCCCCTGGACTTCGTTCCTGGAGTCCATACTTTTGCACTTGCTGCTTATCGTTCTGCTGGTATGGGCGCAATCCAGAATATGGGTGTCAGTTGAACTCTTTCCGCAACGAGCCGCGGTCCATAAGTCTATTACGTACTATCCACCGAAGCAGACGTTTCGAGCAGCTGAAGGCAGAACGTCGAGCGCCCAGTCGAGCTCGCGAGTGAAGCAGCCCTCGACACATTCCGCAAAGCCGCCGGCGCATCAACGGGCGATGCCGGTGACGCCAGAGCAGAAGCCGAGTTTGGTAACGCCGCCGGACATCAAGCAAGCTACGGCGAAGCTGCCGAATTTACCGGGTGGCCGCGCCGTGGCACCCATGGTGCCGTTCTCAGCGACGGCAAGCATGCGGCGGAATGCGCTGGCGGCGACGGCGGGAGTGGTGGCTCCTCCGCCTCGAGTTGAACAAGCCACAGGACGCCACATGGAGGCGCCGCAGGCTTCGGCGGTTGCTCCGGCTCCTGAGATTGGCGTGTCTTCCGCGGGACGCGCCATGAACGCGCCGGCATCCACGACGGGCGGGGTGAGAGTGGTGCCCCCTCCACCGTCGGTTCAGAGTGCGGGCAGTGCGAGTGGAGACGCGCGGTTTCGTTCGTTGCCCGGCGCGGGGCCAAGTGTCGTGCCGCCTCCGCCATTGGTTCAGGGGTCAGGTCATACTGCCAGAGATGCACGATTGGGCGCGGGTACTGGGCCGCGAGTGGTACCGCCTCCAGCGTTGGTTCCGAGTTCCAGCGGTCGTGAGGGCGGGAGCAGGCTGGGATCGCTTTCCGGTTCGGGGCCAGATGTCGTGCCCCCGCCGCCGCAGGTTCGCGCTTTGGGCAATGCCGATCGAGTGGCGCGATCGGGTTCGATGACGGCAGCGGATTCGCAAGTCGTCCCGCCACCACCATCGGTTCAAACTTCGATCGGCCCAGATGGCAGTGGAAGATTGGGAGCTCTTTCCGGGGCGAGTCCTGATGCCGCCTCGCCGCCTCCGCCGGTTGAGAGTGCAGGCAACTCCGGCGCGAGTGGAACGGGAAAAATCCTGGAGCCAATGGATCCGCTGACGGTTCCCGAGTCTTCGCCGCCGGCGGTCAACGGCGATGACAAATCCACCATCGAAGAGTTACCCCTCGGTTTGATTGGAGTGGTGTTCGCTGCGCCAGGCACTTCTTATTTTTCAAATTTCGAGGTTTTCGTTGCCAAGAGGCGGGTGAGCAAGGATAAGGATAAGAATAAGGAGCAGATGGAACTGATAAAGCTGGTTTATGAGTTTCTTCCTTACCAAAAGCGGCTATCCGAATATGATCTGAGGAACCTGCCGCCGCGGGTCATCAAGCTGCGGGTGACCCCGGATCCGAGCTGTGACGAGTCCCTGGGACAGATGATGCAGTCGCACGCCGAGGCCAGCGGTCCGGTCCCCGAGTCGGCAAAACTGCCGGCGGCGCTGAATTCCTTCGATCTGAATGCGGTGTTGCCGTGTTATCGCACCACGGCGGGCGACTTTCAGAAGGCGATGTCGCGAGGGCGCTGAGCTGACGAGGCGGGGCGATAGGTATCCACGAAGCGGCAGCGGTGGATAAGTCCCGTTAGTCGGCGGCCTTGCCCCTGAGGCGACGCTGTAACGAAGTAGGATGAATGCCAAGGATCCGGGCAGCCTGGGTCTTATTGTGGCCGGTGGCGGCGAGGACTTGCTCGATGTAGTTATCTTCGAGCGCGCGGAGAGTCAGGAACTGGTCTCCGGTGGGAGAAATGTCGTCTTCAGAAAATGCTTCGCCGGCTTTTTTCTCGTGATGCTGGTCGCGAATTTCTTCCGGGAGATGGCCGGCGTCAATCTCACCCTGGGCGCTGAGAATCATGGTGCGCTCGATTACGTTTCTTAACTCGCGTATGTTGCCGGGCCAGGGATAACGCTCCAGCAGCTCACCGGCGGCGGGAGTAAAGCCGGTAAAATTCTTTTTCAACTCACGATTGAAGACCTGCAGGATTTCCAGGGCGAGGGGCACGATATCTTCCTTGCGCTCACGCAGGGGAGGAATTTCGAGTTGGACGACGTTGATGCGGTAATAGAGGTCTTCGCGAAATCTGCCCTGGCTGACGGCATTCTTGAGCTGGTCATTGGTGGCGGCGATCAAGCGGATATTGACTTTGATGGTGCTGGTGCCGCCGAGGCGCATGAAGGTGCCTTCCTCGAGGACGCGCAGGATTTTGGCTTGCACGCTGGCGGACATGTTGCCGATTTCATCCAGAAAAACGGTGCCACCGCTGGCGCGCTCGAGCAAGCCCTCTTTGCGGCGGCGGGCATCGGTAAAGGCTCCGGGCTCGTAACCGAAGAGCTCGCTCTCCAAGAGGGCGTCGGGCAGGGCGGCGCAATTAATTTCGAGCAAGGGCAGGGCAGCGCGGGGGCTGGCGTAATGGATGGCGCGGGCGAGCACGCCTTTGCCGGTGCCACTTTCGCCGAGGACGAGGATCGTGGTGCGGTCAGTAGCGGCGGCCTTGCGGGCGATCTCGAGCATTTTGATGGTGGCTGGATTGTGAGTGACGATGCGCCCAAAGTCGTAGCGGCCTTTTTCGGACTCGACCGAATCGCGGACCCGCACGCGGAGAGTGAGCACCTCGGCGGCGCGATGCAGAGTGGTCATCATGTCGTCAAACGGGAAGGGCTTGACGAGATAGTCAAAGGCGCCGAGCTTCATGGCTTCGACGGCGCGCTCGACCAGATGGTAGGCACTCATCATGATTACGATGGCGGTGGGGCTCGCCTCTTTGATCTGGCGCAAGACTTCGACGCCGTCGATGCCGGGCAGAACGATGTCGAGCAGAATGAGGTCGGGCTTCTCCTCATGAAAGAGCTTGAGGCCATCTTCACCGGAGAGAGCGGTGAAGACCTCGAATCCCTCCAAGCGCAGGCCGCGCGAGATGGTGCGGAGGGTGAGTTCTTCGTCATCGATGATGAGGGCAGAGTAGGGCATGTTAATTCAGCGGTGTCGCGCGCGGCTTATTGTCAAACCACGACTTCGGCATGATCTCTGTTCTTGTCTTTGGTTTTATGCGACTCCTCCTGGCGAATGGGGAGGGTGATGGTGACGGTGGTGCCATGATTCAAAACGCTGTCGATTTTGATTTCACCTTTGTTTCTACGCACGTAAGTGGCGCTGATGCTGAGGCCGAGCCCGGTGCCTCGGCCGTGTTTGGTGGTGAAGAAAGGTTCAAAGACGTGAGGCAGAATCTCGGGTGAGATGCCGCATCCGGTGTCGCTGACGCGGATTTCGAGATTGTCGGCGCCCAGCTTGTTGGCGGCAATGGCGATGCAGCCGCCATCGGGCGTGGCTTCGGCGGCATTGATGAGCAGATTCATCAGCACCTGCGAAAGCTGATTGGAGTCGACGAGGATGTGGGGCAAGTCCTCGGGCACGTGATTCTCGGCGCGCTTGCCGCGCAGAGCGGGCTGGCCTTCGAGGAAACTGAGGGTGTCGGTAACGAGGCGATGCAGGCTGAGGCTGCTCAACACCAAGGGGCCGGGGCGCGCGTAGTTTACTAGTCCGCGCAAGGTCGCGGCAATGCGCTTGGTACCGGCAATGCATTGCTCGATTTCCCAGCGCTGGTCTGGGTCCTGCACCGTTTTTAATTCGAGTTCGAGGTGGGACAGGATGCCGAGCAGTGGATTGTTGATGCCGTGGGCCGCGCCCAGAGCAAGTTGCGCGAGGGTGGAGTATTTCTCGTATTCGGCGAGCTGCGCCTGGAACTGAAATTTTTCCTTGTTTAACTCGCTGTCTTCATGAAGGCGGCGAAAGATCTCGGCTTGGGCCTGATTGCGCTCACGTTCTAACCGCACTTTGAGCTCGGTCGCCTGCTTCAGGGCGCGACAGGTTCGCTCCCATTCGACCCGCTGCATACGCCACACCATAAACATCACTACCAGCGCGACGAAGGTTGCGGGAAGGATGTAGGGTGTTGTCGGCAAGTCGAGGGTTTTTGAGAATGAATGCCAGTTCGGCCAATAGCCGCATAATAGGTTGCCCAGCAGTCGCGTATCTGCCCAATACGGATACATCCTCATCTAGCATGAAACGGATTATCTCAGGGCGCTGTGATGGGGGTCACTGGGGTCGGTGTGGGCAGTACTCAAGGATCGGGGCCCTTGTTTTGTTTCCACACGAGTTTTTACCAGCGTGAGATCAGGAAATCGATCTGGCGCTCAATTTCAGAAACTGCAATTGGGGCGAAGTGGGCGTCACGCAATAGCCGATTGAGTTGCGGCAATTTTGACTGCTTGAGTTGCGACCACTCGGCGATGCGAGCCTTCACTTGCTGGCTGGACTGGTGGTAAACCGCGATGGCCTGCGCGGGCACGGCGCGGTCTCCGCTTTCGACAACTCGCAGGGCGGATGCCAGGCCGGTGTAGGCATTCTGGAGGCCGGGAACGTCGTCCGGTGGGTGTCCGTTCGTCATGATTCTGGCGAGGGCCGATTGAGCGTCGGCCAGGGCGGATTGGAGCGGCGGGATATTGGACATAGGCTTCTGTTGCTCGATCTTGGATTGCAGGTCAGCCAATTGTTTCTGAACCGATGAGATTTCGGCCTGGGCCCGGCGGGCTTCGACGGTTTCGGCAAAAATCTGTTTGCCCAGGTGCAATTGCTCCGCGAGAATTTCGGGAGTGGCGGTCGAGCGCGGGTCCATGACGACTTGCAGGGCTTGCTGCTGGGTTGTTCCATCGACGGAAAGGCGGACCTGGTAGGTGCCAGGTACAACTTTCGGCCCGCTGGGATTGCGGTACTCGGATTCTTCATCGGCGCTGGGGCCACCGGAACTGCCCCAGGTGAGATTCCAGACGAAGCGATGGAGGCCGGGGCATTTCTCGATGACTTCGGGCTTCGGGAACCAGCGCTCGGCGACGGGGAGTGGTTGGTGCTTCCAGGTGGCCTGACCTGGGCCGGGATGGCCCAGCGTGGAATCGGTTTCGGAGAAAAACGTTCGGACGATATTCTGTTGCGCGTCAAGGATCTCGAGGCGCACGGCGGCGGCGGGGGAGGGGAGGAAATAATCGATCATGGCGCCGCTGGGAGGATTCTCAGCGGTTGGTTCTTCCGGCGGAAGGGGCGTGCCGGAGAAGGAGTCGCTATCCATGCGGACGGCGGTGGCGGGACGGTAGAGCCAAGGAGTGTTGGCTTTGTCGGCAGCAAGTGCCTGGCGCAAGGGCGTGATGTTATCGAGGATCCAGAAGGAGCGCCCGAAGGTGGCGATCACCAAGTCATCGTCGTGGATGATGAGATCGCGGACGCCAGTTATGGGGAGGTTTAATTGCAAGGACTGCCAACGATCGCCGTTGTCGAAGGACACGTAGATTCCAAATTCGGTTCCGGCGAAGAGTAGGCCGGGGGTCTGCGGGTCTTCGCGAACGGCGCGCAAGAAAGCGGGAGCGGCGATCCCGTGGGTAATCAGTTGCCAGGTGGCTCCGTAATCGCGCGTGCGATAGATATATGGCGTTTGATCGTCAAGGCGAGCGCGATCGATGGCGGCATAAGCGGCGCCGGGGTCGAAGTGCGAGGCTTCGATCAGCGAGATTTTGCTCCAGGCGCTCAGTCCGGGGGGAGTGACATCTTTCCAGGTCTTGCCACCATCGCGTGTGATGTGAATCAAGCCGGTGTCGCTACCGGCCCAGATCAGATCGCGGCTGAGGGGAGAAGGAGCAATGGTGAAGACGACGCCGTAACCAGTGCGCTTCGCTTCGTCATCTGTGGGCGAAGCGGGCGGTTTGTTGGAGTTCGTTCTAGGCTCCGGCAGACCAACGCTGGCGGGGTTATTGTCAGGGACCGCTCCGGTGAGATCGGGGCTGATGGTCTCCCAATGCAGGCCGCCGTCGACGGTCTTCATCACGTACTGTGTGCCGAGATAGAGCGTGGATGGGTCGGTGGGAGAGAGCACGAGGACTGGTGTCCAGGGCTCACGATACTTGCGCTCATGGAGCTCCGAGTCCCAGGAAAATGCGGGCCAGGGAGTGATGTCCTGGCTCAGGTTCGTGCGTTTGTTAAAGCGGGAAATCGGGCCGTAGGTTCCAGTGAGATAAACGATGTCGGGATCATGCGGATCGACGACCATGTATCCGCTCTCGCTGGGACCGGCGGGAAACCAGTCGCGCGGGGTGATCTGACCGTGGTCGGTGCGGCTAAGGACGGCAACGCTGCCGCTGTCCTGCTGGGTGCCGTAGACGGTGTAGGGAAACTGGTTGTCAGTGGTCACGTGATAGAGCTGGGCGGTGGGCTGGTTATACCAGGAGCTCCAGGTCTGGCCGCGATTGAGGCTGATGGTGGTTCCCTGGTCGGTGGCGAGAACCATGCTGGAGGAGTTCGTGGGATCGATCCAAAGCTGGTGATAGTCATCTCCGCCGGGAGCGCCGCGCACGATTGAGATTGTCTTGCCGCCGTCCACCGAGCGGTAGAGAGCGACATTCGGAATGTAGATTACGTCAGGATTCTGGGGATCGATGGTGATGCGGCTGAAATACCATGCGCGACTGGTCAGGCGAGGATCGGCGTTGACGAGCGCCCAGTGGTTGCCCGCGTCATCCGAGCGGTAGAGGCCGGATGTAGCGGCATCGGATTTTGCCGTATTTCTTGCGGCTTCGACGAGGGCATAAACCCGCTTGCCGTCGGGCGCGACGTCGATGCCCACGCGTCCCCAATCGCCTCCGGGCAAGCCGTTTGCTTCCAGACGCGACCAGGTTTTGCCGGCATCTTGCGAACGGTAAAGGGCGCCACCGGGGCCATCGATGGTGGAGTACGAAGTCCACGGAGGGCGGCGGGTTTGCCAAGCGCCGGCGTACAAGATCTGCGGGTTGCCGGAACACAGGGCCAAATCCGAAATACCGATATCCGGGCTGAGAGCGAGAGAGCGGGTCCAGTGCATGCCTCCATCGACTGATTTGTAAACGCCGCGCTGGTCGTTCGGGGCGTAGGCGTGGCCTAAGGCGCCGACGTACACGATGTTGGGATTCTGCGGATCGATGACAACGCGGCTGATCTGGCGCGTGTCTTCCAGACCGAGGTGAGTCCAGGTCGCGCCCGCGTCGGTGGACTTGTAGACGCCGTTGCCGGAAGACAGATCTTCGCGAATGTCGCTCTCGCCGGTTCCGGCGTAGATAGTTTTAGGATCGGAAGGAGCTACGGCCAGAGCACCGATCGAGGCGACGGGCTGGCCATCAAAAATAGGAGTCCAGACCATTCCGGCATCGGTGGTTTTCCAGATGCCGCCATTGACCGCGCCAAAGTAAAAAGTTGTCGAGTCGCCGGGCACGCCGGCGACGGCCACCGCGCGGCCTCCGCGAAACGGGCCAATCAAGCGCCATTGGAGGCCATGGAGCAGCGCAGGGGGAACGGACTGGGCAAGGGCCGCGATGGCTAAAGATAGAAAGGCGACCGAAAACATGGCGACCTGTAGAGGAACAAACTTCGCAATACGACGCGCTAAACGCAATCTGAATCCTGGCAAGTGGCGGGCCCTCGTTTTTGTTATCACCGATGGTTCAGCTAATTATGCCTGAGTCTCTGAGGGACCTCTGAACAAATGTTCGCCGGATGGGGCAGCGGGATCAGGGGCAGCAGGATCACCCAAATCGGTATCACCCACATCAGTATCAGTGCGCGGGCGTTTCGCGGACAAGAGTGTCCGCGCCACACTTAGTGCTTCACCGGAGGGGTGCGCCTGCGAGATTTGCGGGGCCGATCGGCATCGTTGTTTAATGTCTCATGCACTGGAACGACGCTGCGATTCTTCTTCTAACTCTGCTGGCGATGATCGCGCTTTTGCTCTTGCTGCTGCATCGCACTCGCCTGGGTTCACTTGTCCGCGATCACCTCGCCGACCGGCCGCGGCGGCGGCTTTTTCTGGCATCGGTCAGTTTTTTTCTGACTTTTGGCATTGTGCGGGGAATGGTGTTTTGCATCACGCACCAGATACCGCCCTTTCACTACATCATCATGCAGGGGCGACACATTCACCACCTGGTGCCGGGAATTCTGATTCTGCTGGCTGTCGGTTATGGCTGGCTGTGCGAATTCGGCAACGGCAGCGACTCTTCGTCGATCTTTGCGAGCCGCTTGATGTCGATTCTTTACGGGGTGGGCGCGGCGCTGACGCTGGATGAATTCGCCCTTTGGCTCAACCTGAAAGACGTTTACTTCGTGCGCGAGGGCCGGTCGAGCATCGATGCCGTCGTTCTATTCGGATCGCTGCTGGCCATCGGAGCGTGGGGAGCGCCGCTGTTTGCGGCCATCGCACGAGGACTGACGAAGCAGAATCCGCAGCGTTGACGCCGATTCCCGGTCCGGATCGAAGTCTGGTCCGCGGGCTACTTGCTGTGATTGCGAGGTCGAGGTCAGGTGGGCGCGGGCGGGCGCCGAGCTTGGCTTGGCTGGAGGGACGAGGGCGTCAGTTTCTATGCGAGCTAATGCCGGACGGGGCATCCGCCCCCCGGCGCGATTCACGAAAGGATCCGGACCGTAAGCAGGTGTGTCTTATGGATTTGCGATGTGATAACGGTCACTGCAAGTGGCGCGCGAGTGCGTAAATTCATAGGCATGAGTACGCCAATGAAGAACGATCGCTTAGCGTGGTTGCAAGGGCCTGGGGCCGATGGCGCCGCGAAGTGCTCGAATGTCCCCGAAGAGCGCAAGAACCCGTGGCGACTGATTCTTTTGGGAGCGCCGGGCGTCGGCAAAGGGACGCAGGCGGAATTCCTGAGAGAGCGTTTGTTTGCCTGTCATCTTTCGACCGGAGACGTCTTTCGAGCGGCGGGCAAGCGAAACGACTGCGATCAATCCCCGGCGATGAAGGAGGCGATGCAATATATGCGCCGGGGGGAGTTGGTGCCGGATGCGACGGTGTGGGAGATGGTGCGCGAGCGCAGCCACTGCCTGCTGCACTGCAATGGTTTTATCCTCGACGGATTTCCGCGGACGCTCGGCCAAGCCGAGTCTTTGAAGGAGTTGATGGAGAAGGAAAAGCTTTCGCTCACGGCGGTGGTCAATTACGAGCTGCCGCTAAACGAAATTGTCCGCCGGCTCAGTGGCCGCCGCACCTGCGAAAAATGCAAGGCAGTCTTCCACGCTACCGAACGCCCGCCGAAAGTTGAGTCCGTCTGCGATCACTGCGGAGGACGGCTTTTTCAGCGGGAAGACGACCGTCCCGAGTCGATTACTGTGCGACTGGAAGCATACGAACGGAGTACCGCGCCCCTCATCCAGTTCTATAAGAATCTCGGGCTGCTGCTGCCGATTATTGCCCAGGGAACGCCCGATGAGATCGCGGCGCGAACCATGGACAAACTCGATCGGCTGTCGGCTGGCGCCGCTTGAAGAGCGGGCACCCACTCATTCGCGAGCTTTGGCGAACGAGTGGGCCGTGCGGAATGGTTCGGCACCGTATCATGATTGAACCGGACGCTGGCGGGACGCCCATGAAGCGGCAGAAGACTTATTTCATCTCCGACTTCATCTCGCTTTTCACGGCCTTAGCGGCGTGGCCTTTCAATTCGATCACGATTACATCCATGCCGCTATCGCCCAGATTTTCTGGCAAGTGAGTGACGGCCGGAGTGTATTGCGCATCGCCCGCCTTGGAAGCGACGTCCTCGGTTTTTCCATCCGGAAAGGTGAAGCGGGCCTTGGAGTCGGTGAGAAAAACGGCAACTCCCGCGGGATGGTGGTGCATGACGGACTTCTCGTGGGGGCCATAGTGCACTTTCAGAATCCGGACCTCCGCGTTCTCGCTTAAGACGGTGTAGTGCTTGGCATCGACCTTGGCCGCATCTTGCGCTGAGAGGATGGAGCTGAAGCAGACGCACAACGCTGCTCCATAAACTGCCCTTGGCAATCGCATGTTTTTCTCCTATGTGGTAGTGGATTTGTCGAAAAGGCACCTCACGCTACTCCAGCGAAGTTGCTGATGTCAACCGAGGATATCGTCAGAAGGATTTCGTCAGGCAGTGGCGCAGTCTGTTGTTCTCTTCTGGATGGGGCGGGTGAAGCGGCAGGCAGGGCCGGGGTGAGTGCGCTGCCGAGCGGGGCGGGACGGACGAGGGCGTTCGTCCGTACGAGAGGGTCGAGTAAACTGAAGTTTGTCGGTCAAAGTACATGGATTCGGTGGACCAACTCGGGTTTCAGTTTGGCGCTCTGGAGCGGCGCGTCTGGACGGTGCGGGCGCTGGTCTCGGCGGTACGGACGCATATCGAGCGCGAGTATTCGGACTGCTGGGTGGAAGGGGAAATTTCGAATCTTCGCATTCCGGATTCCGGGCATTTGTATTTCACGCTGAAGGAAGAGTCGGCGCAGATTCGGGTGGTGATGTTCAGGTCGTCGGCAAAGCTGCTGCGGTTTCGTCCCGAGAATGGGCTGCAGGTCACGGTGCGCGGGCGTATCACGGTTTATGAGGAGCGCGGCGAACTGCAAATCTCGGCGGAATTCATGGAGCCGCGGGGTGCGGGCGCATTGCAGTTGGCATTCGAGCAATTGAAGGCGCGATTGCAGGCGGAAGGCTTGTTTGAGGCGTCGAGGAGGAAGCCGATTCCGCCATTGCCGAGGAAGATCGGCATTATTACTTCGCCGCAGGGGGCGGCCTTGCGGGATATTCTGAACATTCTGGCGCGGCGACACCACTCGGCGAACGTGGTGATTTATCCGGCGCAGGTGCAGGGAGAGGCGGCGGCGGGCGAGGTGATGGCGGGGCTGCGTTATTTTCAGGAGGATTTGCCGCAGCAGGAATTGGAGCAACAGGAGTTACGGAATAAGGACACGCGCCAGGGTGGGGGAGTTGAAGTCATCATTATTGCGCGGGGCGGGGGTTCGGCGGAGGATCTGGCGGCGTTCAATGATGAGGGACTGGCGCGGGCGGTGGCGGAGTCGAGGATTCCGGTGATTTCGGCGATTGGGCACGAGACGGATTTCACGATCGTGGATTTTGTAGCGGATTTGCGGGCGCCGACGCCGTCGGCGGCGGCGGAACTGGTGATCCGGTCGCGCCAGGAGATTGAAGCGCAGGCGGAGGAGTTGTATCGACGATTGGAACGCGGAATCCGCTATCGACTGCTGATGGCGCGACAGGAATTGACGGAGCGGGCGCAGCATGGAGCGTTCGCGCGGATGATGGACGGCATCGGTCGGCGGCAGCAGCGGGTGGATGAACAATGCTTTCGTATGGAAAAAGCGGAACGGCAACTTCTGGAACGCTGTCACCGGCGCTGGGAAAGTGTTTCGGCGGCGGTGCGGCACTATGATGCGCGGCGGCGTTTAGGGGCGGTACGACAGCAGTTAGCGGCCCTGGTTGCGAGCCTGGCGGCGGCCACGGGCAAGCGTCTTTTGGAGAACCGCGGGGCGCTGGATCGGGAGACGGCAAGTTTGGAGGCGCTTTCGCCGCTGGCGATTCTGAATCGCGGGTACGCGCTGGTGTTTGATGGGCACGGGCAACTGGTGAAAGATGCGAAGCAATTCGAAGCTGGGGATGAGATGTCGGCGCGTTTGGCTCGAGGACAGGTTCGCGGGCGCGTGACCGCGACGGAACGGGGCGAGCCCTAGTCCAAGGCCGATTCGGGTTCGGGGGCGAATCCGGAAGGAATCCGGCGACCCTGCATTAGGGCGACCCTGCATTAGAATGAAGGCAGAATCAACTTCCGACATGAGGATACGGTGACGGCGCCTCTGGCAGCATTTCTGGCCTGGCCATACATCCCGGTCATTTCGGTGATCGATGTTTTGCTGGTCGGGTTCCTGATTTACCAGTTTCTGACTCTGGTAAGGGGCACGCGGGCGGCGCCGATGCTGGTCGGAGTGGCAACGCTCGGGCTAGCGTTCTATTTCGCGCGACTGGGCGAATTGCGGACTCTGAACTGGCTGTTGAGCACGCTGCTGCCGTATGTGGTGTTTGCGCTGATCGTGGTATTTCAGTCGGAGATCCGGCATGCGCTGGCCAACCTGGGGAGCCGGGTTTCGCTGATGCGTTCTTCGAGTTCGGTGGCTGATGTTTACGACGATATTGTGCTGGCCGCGAACCTTTTTTCGCAGAACCAGACGGGCGCGCTGATCGTGATCGAGCGGGAGATCGGGCTGCGCACTTATATCGAAAGCGGGGTGTCGCTGGATGCGAGGCTGTCGTATGACCTGCTGGCGACGGTGTTTCGCCCGAGCGCTCCGTTGCATGATGGTGCGGTGATTGTGCAACGCGATCGCATCGCGGCGGCGGCGTGTTTTCTGCCGCTGTCGATGAACCCGGTGCTTTCGACGCAACTGGGGACGCGTCACCGGGCGGGAATTGGAATCACGGAAGAGACGGACGCGGTGGCGGTCATTGTTTCCGAAGAGACAGGCACGATCAGCATGGCGGTGGCGGGGAGCATCGAGCGCGACTTGACGGTGGAGCGCCTGCGCGAACGGCTAAGCGCGCTGCTGCGCCGCTACGCTCCGGCGCCCACGCTGCCGACTCCGATCGAGGAGAGTTTTGTCGAAGAAGAACCGCCCAGTTCACAGGTTTCCCGCCGGCAGGATTCAGGAAGGGACGGCTGAGATGGCGAGTTTGGCGCAGCGCAGTTTTTTCCAGCGCACGTTCCTGCACAATTTCTGGCTGAAAGTGGTTTCAGTGCTGCTTGCGATCGGACTGTGGCAGGTGGTGGCGCACGATCCACCAGCCGAAGTGGAAATGAAAGTGCCGCTGGAGTTTCGCAATCTTCCCGACAACCTGGAGATCGATTCGGCCAGCTTCACGGAGGCGCAGGTGCGGATACGAGGGCCGGAGCGGGTGATTCACCGGCTGCAGGCTTCGGATGTGCGAACGGAGATTGATCTGGCGGGGGTTCATCCGGGAGAGCGGACCTTTGATTTGAACAGCGGGCAGGTGCACGTGCCGCAGGAAGTGGAAGTGGTACAGATCATACCGGGGCAATTTCATCTTTCCTTCGATAACCGGGAGACGCGGGTGGTGGAGGTGCGGCCGCGGGTGACAGGGAATTTTGCCAGCGGCGTGCGAGTGGCGAGAGTGGTCGCCGATCCGCCGAATGTGGAGATTACCGGGCCACGCCGCCGGGTTGATGCGGTGGAGGCGGCGACGACGGATCCGGTGGACGTCAGCGGAGCGATGACGCGAGCGGCGTTTCTGACTCAGGCGTATGTTCCCGATCCTCTGATCCAAGTTGTACACCCCACTCCGATTCGGGTGACGGTTATTATGGAAGGTTCGAGAGACGAGAAGGAGTGAGGCAGTCGTTTGCCGATCGTCGTTGGTTGATCGTCGCTGGTTGATCGTCGTTCGCGAATTGTAAAAGGACGACAGAATGCGAAACGGCCACTGACGGCCAACGACTGGCGGCCAACGACCAGCGACTTCATGACGCAAACCAGACAACTTTTTGGCACGGACGGGATTCGTGGCGTAGCGGGGGAATTTCCGCTGACGCGGGACAGCGTCTATTGGATTGGGCGGGCACTGGGGCACGATCTAGTGCGCGCGAATGCCAAGGCGCGGGTAGTAATTGGGCAGGATACGCGCAACTCCAGTTGCTGGATCGCGGATCGATTTCTGCAGGGAGTGATGTCGGTGGGGGTGGAAACGCGCAGTGCGGGAGTGATTACGACTCCGGGGGTGGCCTTCCTGGCGCGTTCGCAAGGGTTCGATGCCGGGGTGGTAATTTCGGCGTCGCACAATCCGTGGACCGATAACGGGATCAAGATTTTTTCGCGCGATGGTTACAAACTTCCCGATGCGCGCGAGTTGGCGATTGAAAAGGAAATTTTTGCGTTGCTGGATTCTGATCAGGTTCCGGCGCCGGAGTCCACATCGGAGGCGGCGAGTCTTCCCGGCGAGGAGGGGTTGCGGCACGCTTATGTGGGCTGGCTGGCGGGAGGGGTTACGAGCGATCTGAGCCAGCTTCGGGTGGCGGTCGATTGCGCCAATGGTGCGGCGGCGGCTGAGGCTCCGGAACTTTTCCGCGGGCTCAAGATCGAGGCGACGATTTTGCACAGCGAACCGGATGGGCAAAATATCAACGAAAATTGCGGGGCGTTGCATCCGGAGAGGCTGGCGCGCTTTGTGGCGGAAGGACGGGCCAATGCGCAGAAGCGTTTTGATGTGGGTGTGACTTTCGATGGCGATGCCGACCGCGCGCTTTTTTGCGATGCCGAGGGGCGAGTGGTGAACGGGGACGCGGTGCTGCTGCTGGCGGCGCGTGAGATGCAGTCGCGGGGCGCGCTGGCCAAGGGCACGGTGGTGGCAACGACCATGTCGAATATGGGATTGGAGTTGGCGCTCAAGCGTTCGGGCATTCAGATGTTGCGCGCCAATGTGGGAGACAAGTACGTGCTGGAAGAGATGCAGCGGGTGGGAGCTACGCTGGGTGGCGAACAGTCGGGGCACATCCTGTTTCGCGATGGAGATGCGACTACCGGGGATGGATTGCTGACGGCGCTGCGGGTGCTGGAGGTGATGGCGCGAACGGGCAAGCCGCTCGCGGATCTGGTGAGCGATCTCAAGGTGTTTCCGCAGATCATTCGGAATGTGCGAGTGCGGCAAAAGACTCCGTTAGCGCAGATTCCAGCGGTGCAAGCGGCGATTGCAGCGGCAGAGCGGGAACTGGCCGGAAATGGGCGAGTGGTCGTACGGTACTCCGGCACGGAAGCTTTAGCGCGAGTGATGATTGAAGCGGAGTCGAAGGAGCAGATGAATCGGCTGGCGGAATCGATCGTGGCGGCGATTCAGTCGGCGCTGGGCGCGTAGAGGAAGCGTTCGCAGTCGAAGTTCCGCAGAGACGCGGGCCGCGGCATTTTGAAGTTGCCGTGGCTGACCTGTTGTGCAACTCCCTTTGACAATTCCTTGGACTGACTTGGCAAGTACGTCCCGTTGTACGGGCTGGTTATCTTGTGTGCGGGCATGAGCGCGCCGAGAATGAGAATCGGTTCAGAGTTAGCCGACTTTAGAAAGAGCTCATGAGAATTCTCATTGTGGAAGACGATGTGGCACTTTCCAATTTCATACGGAAGGGACTGGAAGCGGAATATCACGCGGTGGATATAGCCCACGAGGGGAACCAGGGCCGGGCGATGGCGATGGAGGTTGATTACGACCTGGTGGTGCTGGACCTGAATCTGCCGGGGGTTGACGGGTTGTCGGTGCTGAAGAGCGTGCGGCAGCGCAAGGCGAATCTGCCAGTGATGATACTGACGGCGCGAAGCCGGGTGGAAGACCGGGTGCAGTGCCTGGATGCGGGGGCGGACGATTATCTGATGAAGCCGTTTTCGTTTCTGGAACTGGCGGCGCGGGCACGGGCGTTGTTGCGGCGCAGCCACCTGCCGTCGGAATCGGTGCTTACGGTTCGCGACCTCTGCTTAGACCGGGTGGAGCGTAAGGTGGCGCGAGGCGGGCGCGCGATTGAATTGACGACCAAGGAATTCGCGCTGCTGGAATACCTGATGCGGAATGCGGGACGGCGGCTGACGCGTGCGATGATCATTGAACACGTGTGGAACTTGACCTTCGATTCCACTACCAACGTGGTGGATGTTTACATTAACTATCTGCGGCGCAAGGTGGACGACGGGTTCTCGCCCTCGTTGATTCACACGGTGCGCGGAGTGGGGTATCAGATGATTCCAGAAGGGGCATCGGTAACGGTATGAGCGCGAGCGGGCATTGTTTTGGGCCGCGGCGGCGGAGTTCGGCGGTGCTTGGCGAGTTGTTGCACTCCATGAGCCAGCCGCTGACGGGGTTGCGCTGTTCGCTGGAGCTTACGCTGCAACTGCCGCTTGAATTACCGGTCAAGGAGGTTGTCGAGCAGCAGCAGGAGAGCGTTGCGGCTGCGTTGCAGCAGACGGAAAGAGTGATTGGGATGGTCCGTTTGATGCGGGAGTATCTGGACGCCGAGCAACCCGGGCAGGCAAATTTTTCGTCGGCGCTGGCGCCGGTGCTGCGGGGTGTGGTGGAAGAGCTGGCATCGATCGCGGCGGTGCGTGGGGTCGAGTTGCGGCTGGTGGGCACGTGCGCGGAGAACCTGCAATTGCCGGAGTCGCGGCTGCGGTTGGCGTTGCAATACCTGATCGCAACCGTGGTCGACGAGCAGCCGGGGGGTGGGAGAGTTATGCTCCTGCTCGGGGAGGGTCCGGCCGGAACGGTGCTGCGGGCCGAAGGCGGACCGGATCGCCGGGGAAGTGAACGGAGCGCGGCGCCGGCTTGCGATTCTGCTTCGACCTTGCGCCGGGTGAGGATTGCAATTGCGCGCCGAGTACTCGAAAATGCGGGGGCGTCGCTGGTGTTCAATCGCAGGTTCGACGGGGTGTCGAGCGACGTCGGCCAAGCTGGAGTGGGCGCCGCTGGCTTTGTTTTGCGCATTCCGCGGCGAGCCGTTGAGCCTGGTCGGTGACCTTTGCAGGTGCGGGAAAAGTTTGTGGGCCGCCCAGGCGGGGCAGAGCTCCGTCGCGCACTGGTTTTTCGGCAGCCTGCAAGGAGTACAATCCACCCTTTCCGGGAGGTTACGGTGAAGCATTGGATTGGTCTGCTGATTGTAGTGTTTCTGATTTCGGAGAGCTGGGCTCAGCAAACTGCGGTGGTGGCCGGACCGGTGACAGTGATTCGGGCGGGAGTGCTGATTGACGGCGTCTCCAACAGCGCACGACGCGATCAGATCATCACGATTCGCGGAAATGTGATTACCAACGTCGCCGATGCGGGAGGATTTCTTCCCCAGAACCTTCCTCCGGGCGCGACCTTCATCGATCTTTCGCAGGCGACAGTGCTGCCGGGATTGATTGACGCGCACACGCATATTTTTTTGCAAGGGGAAGATCCGGCCGAGGGGGGATACGACATTCAGTTGCTGAAGTATCCGCTGGCGTTTCGGGCGGCGCGGGCGACGGTTTCGGTGCGGCGGGCGCTGGAACAAGGGTTCACGACCTTGCGCGACATGGAAACGGAAGGCGCGGGCTACGGCGATGTGGGGATCAAGGAGGCGATCGAAGGCGGATATATTCCGGGACCGCGGCTGTTTGTGTCGACGCGCGCGATTTCGACCACCGGCGGGTATCCGCTGGAAGGCTATGCGCCGGAGATCGAGGTACCGAAGGGGGTGCAGGTGATTGACGGACCGGTTGAGGCGCGCAAAGCGGCACGGCAGCAACTTGACCACGGGGCGGACTGGATCAAGGTGTATATGACGCATCGGTCGTGGGTGGACGGGAATGGCGACCTGGTATCGCAGCCGACGCTGACGGTGGAGGAACTGCGGGCGATTGTGGACGAGACGCATGGCTGGGGAAAAAAGGTAGCGTGCCACGCTTACAACGGAGAAGGGCTGCAGCGGGCGCTGGATGGCGGATGCGACTCGATCGAACATGGCCTGTTGCTGACGGATGCGCAGATTGCGCAGATGATCCGGCAGGGGACGTGGTTGTGCGCGACGCTGAGCGCGTATCTGAATGGCTGGTCTCCGGCCGACACGGAGGAAGGGCGGCACGATCGCAAGCGGGCATCGGATCACGAGGCGTCGTTTCGCAAGGCGGTGAAGGCGGGAGTGAAGATAGCTTTTGGGACGGATATTGGGGGAATTCCGTGGAGCGAACCGATCGCGCAGGAGTTTCCGCACATGGTGGAGTATGGGATGACGCCGATGCAGGCGATCCAGGCGGCGACCTCGCGGGCGGCGGAACTGGTGGAGATGAAGGGGCGGTTGGGCGTGGTGGCGCCGGGCGCGTATGCCGATGTGGTCGCGGTTTCGGGCGATCCGCTGGCGAACATCAAGGTTCTGGAGAATGTCGGATTTGTGATGAAGGACGGCAAGGTATTCAAGAACGATCTAATATTGAAGCATTGAATCATGAGACGGCGGCGAGAAGGGGAGCGATGAAAATTCTGGAGATGTGCGATGCGGAAGCGGCTTCGGTTCCGGTGGAAGCGAGTGCGGAGCGGGCGATCCGGGCGATGCTGGACGGGCACGTGGGAGCGGTTGCGGTGCTGGACGAGAACCGACGGGTGGCGGGAATTTTTACGGAGAGGGATGTGCTGCGGCGGTTGGCGCTGGGGGAACGGGATCCGCGAAAGATTTCGGTTCGGGAGGTCATGACGACACCGGTGGAAATGGCGACCAGGGACACGACGGCGGCCGAAGCGCTGGCCACGATGGTGGAGCGCCATTACCGGCACTTGCCGATCGTCGAAGATGATGGAAGATTGCTGGGGATGCTTTCGATACGCAATGTGCTGCAGGCGCGGATTGACACGCTGACGCTGCAATTGGATCAGGCGCGGTCGGTTGTGCTTTGAGAACGGGCTTTGCGAACGTGTTTTGAGAGTCTGGAAACCTCACTGGTGGGCGTGCGGACTTTGGGCGGGATTTTTTCCGGGGATGGAGGCGGCTTTGGCGATCTTCACATCGAAGCTAACGGGTAACTGCTTGGGTGGATAGCAGGCCGCATTGTCGCAGGCCTGATATTTGAGGGTTCCCCGAATGACATACTTGCCGGGTTGGACGGAGTGCAAGGGACGAACGAGCACTTCCACTTTGAAGTCTCCGGTGTAGACGTTGAGTTTTTCATCGGGATCGAAGGGGAAACTGGTATCGACGCCGTCGGGGTAAGTGGTTTTGCCGATGACGATGTCGGTGGTGGCCTCGATCTTGAGGGCGGTGGGGATGAGGAACTCCGACTTTGGCTTGTTGGAGTTGATGTGGTATCCGCTGGAAACGCGGAACAGTAACGGGATCGTAGTCGCCTTGCCCTGCACGACGGTCACGACCGGAGCGGGTGCCATCTTGACGACTGGACCCTGGGGGCCAAGGTCGTCTTGCGACCAGGCACCGGCGGAGAACAGGAAAAGCGCGCTGGCGACGAGAAGAACGAGAAGAATCTTCAATTGGCAAACCTCGGCGGCTAAGGCCGCTGGTGTGGCGAGTTTAACGCGGAAAGCCGCGCCCTTTCAAAACCCTATGAAAATCCGTGGCTGAGATCCTCATGAGGCTGTAACCTCTGGCGACTCCAGTTACTTTTGAGCTTTCACGGCATGGCCCTGGCTGAGGGCGCGTTTGATATCGTCGACGAAATCGCTGCGGCTGCGCAAGCCGAATTCGCGGGCGATGAGCCGGCCGTCGCGATCGAGGAAGAACGTAGTCGGCAGGACGCTGACGCCGCCGTAGCTCTGGCCCACCGATTCCTTACCGATCAGGATGGGGTAGTTGACGCCCATTTGCTTGGCAAACTTGGCGATGTCTTCGTTACTGGCGTCGTCCATGGCGACGCCCACAATCTGGAAGCCCTGCGGTCCGAATTCATTTTGCAGCTCGACGAACCAGGGCATCTCGACCTTGCAGGGGCCGCAGTAAGTGGCCCAGAAATTAAGCAGAACTGCCTTACCGCGCAGATCGGAGAGCTTGAGGTTCTTGCCGTCGAGGGTGGGCAACTCAAAATCGGGCGCCAGATTGCCCATGAGTTGCCCCTTGGCAGGATCGTTGGCGCGGTTATTATGGGCGATGCGAATGCCGGCGAACAACATGACCGCGACGATGGCGGCGATGAAGAATGGGATCAGTGGATTTTTTCTCACAAGTAACCTCTTGCGGCTCGAAAGCCGCTACGCTCGGTATGACGGCGTAGATTGACGTCAATAAATGTTAGGAACGGCCAACTACAGCGCAAATCTATTCAAGAACGAAAAATAGCCGGAGATGAGGGTGAAGCGTCCCATCACCAGCAGGATACCCAAGGCGACGAGCAGCACTCCGCTGGCTACTTCCACGGCGTGCATGTGGAACTTGAAACGGTTGTAGAACTTCAGAAAGCGCTCGATGCCGAGCGATGTCAACAGGAAAGGGACAGCCAGTCCGGCCGAGTAGATGGCAAGAAGGAAGATCCCTTTCCAGACGGTGTCCTGGGCGGCGGCAAAGCCGAGGACGACCGCGAGGATGGGACCGACGCAGGGGGTCCATCCAAAGGCGAAGGCGAAACCGATTACGAACGCTCCCCAGGCGGAGGAACTGCCCTTGAGGCTGTGCAGGCGGGTGTCGGCGAGCAGAGCCTTGATCTGAAAGATTCCGGTCAAGTGCAGGCCGAAGAGAATGATGATGGCTCCGGCGATGCGGGCGAGAAGAGATTTGTATTGGGCGAGGACCTGGCCGACCTCGGTGGAGATCGCGCCCAAGGTAATGAAGACGATGCTGAAGCCGATGATGAAAGCGGCGGAATTGAGCATCACCTTGCGGAAGAGCTGACCCTCTTTCAGCTTCAATTGCTCGACGCCCACACCGGAGATCAGGGAAACATATCCGGGCACGAGCGGAAGCACGCAGGGCGAAAGGAACGAAATCAATCCGGCGACGAAAGCAGCGAGCGGTAATGGCAGACTCGTCATAGATCCTATTGTAGTTCTCTATTGTATCGACCTGACGTGTATCGGGCCGAGGAGAGGCTTGCCCCTTAGTGTATTTGAGCCGTGATTATTTTGACGCAGTCATACCCAGTCTATTAAGACGCTGAGGAGTATCGAATTGTCACAGTATTTCGACGGACTGGGCGGGGATGCCCGGCGCTCCATTGGGCAACCTCTTATTGACTGCGTATTGCTGGATTGCGGTGCGAGTCTGGTTTGGTTTTAGGGGGAGACGGTTCCTGATCCTTCGGCGGTTTTGCTGGCCCGACCGCTTCGGAGGGGACTTCGGACAGGACTTTGTCGATGAAACCCGGGGGCACGACGGCAGTGAGGATGGCACGATCTCCGGACTGTTCGACCTTGAGACTGTTGAAGAAGGCTTTTACATCGACATCGGTACCCTGGCTGCCAACGGCGCCTTCGGCGGCATGAAAGAGGCTGATAAAGGTAGTAGCTTTTTCGGTGATGGCCTGGGCGTCGGCGTCACTGTCGGTAAAGGCCTCGGCTCGGAGGTGGAGGGCACGAAGATAGCGGGCGGAAATGACGGCGACGGCGGGTTTGGGAAAGAGCAGGCTCCAACTGCCGAGTCCGCCGAGGGCGCTCATTTCGTCGGGCTTGACACGAAGGATGGCAAAGGAGACGCTTGCTAGAGGAACCTTCCGGTAGAACTTGCGGAGCAACCAGGGTCCGCCAAAAGGCGAGGCGAGTTTGCGGGAGCGGTCGATGATGCCGCGAATGACTTCGGGATTCGGATGATTGGAAACCGCGACGCTGTCGTAGGAAAGAACGGCGACGCGCACGGTTCGTCCCTGGAGCGGGAGGTTGTAGACATCGAAGCCGCGGTAATCGTCGATCGAAGAGGAGAGCTTCTTGAGGTAAGCGGTCAGGCGGCTGGAGTCGATCTTGCCGACGAAGACTTCGGAGAAGCGCGGTTCCGAGGAGGAACCAGCAGTGCCGCCCCAACTTTGCGGATAGTGGATGGCGAAGGCGGCCTGGTCGAGATCGCGTTCGAACTGAAAGCCAGTCTCGTCGACGAATTTCTGGTATTCGGGCTCGCGGGAAACCGGCGGCAATTGGCCGGTGGCATTGAAAGTTCGAATCCACTTGAGATTAATATAGAAGAAACCATCCGCGCCCGGGAGAAGGCGAGCGGCCTCAGGCGGGGCGTGCTTGCGCAGAGTCACGATCAGAGCAATGGCCGAGACAATCAGAAGAACGGCCAAGAGGATGGGGAGGCGGCGTCGAATGCGCATCGATTTCGGCGGGTGCTCGGCTTAGGGCTGCGAACAGAGGCCAGCGGATAATGATAGCACCGGTTGGCGGTCCGCTTGGTGGTCAGGGTAGTGGTTGCGCGTGATTAGGCCTTGTGATAACTTAAATAATTGTCCCGGACTTCAGGAAGGGAACTGGGAAGTATTGTGCCCGCTCGGACTTGCTTCCACCTGCTGGCGTAGCTCAGTCGGTAGAGCATCTGATTTGTAATCAGAGGGTCGGGGGTTCGATTCCCTTCGCCAGCTCCAGAAAAACAAGATTCCGGAAACAGAGAGGTATAGCGCGGCGACGCGCACAGATAGCAGGGCTTTAAGGCACTCCTTCAAGATATTTTCCGGCGAGCGCAGGTGTCCGGCGGGAGTTCTCGCATTTCGTTTCCCGAGCTGAGAAGTGCGGTGGAAAATCGGTGTGGTGTTTGCGTGGCCGGTGGTTTTTCGGATTTGCACAGGTGGGTGAGTGGTTAAAGCCAACAGACTGTAAATCTGTCCCTCTCAGGAGGTACGGAGGTTCGAATCCTCCCCTGTGCACCAGAGTGAGAGTGGTGAAGAGAAGTGGCGAAAGCTTCAGCGAGTGGCGAGCGTGAAGCGGCCAGGAAGAAGTTGGCGGTTGAGCGTTGACGATCAAGAAGAAGTTCGTGCTGGCTCTGGTGGCGTATGTGGTGCTGGGCATTTTGGCCTGGACGACGCTATCGGATGAGCCGATACGAATTTTCGACGCGAACGTGAAGCTGCGAACCGGGACGCTGATCATCCTGGGACTGTTTGCATTTCGCGCGGCGCTATATTTTTGGCGGACCCGAATCGAGGAAGAGCGGGAAAGCGCGAAGCAGACGGATTGAGTTGGTGAGAAATCTGCGGCGGCGCGGAGGAAACAGCAGGTCCTTCGCTTCGTTCAGGATGGCAAGACTTTTGGGAATTACGCGGGCCGATGTAGCTCAGTTGGTAGAGCACTCCCTTGGTAAGGGAGAGGTCATCAGTTCAATCCTGATCATCGGCTCCATGGATTTCTGACGGAACTTCAAAGACGAGCATAGTCTTGGACCCCGTGCATTTTGTTGGTTATGAGACGGAGTAAGCAAGGTTAGATTTTGGACACCGTTGGACACCTTAGCGCTGGAAATAAAGGGTTTACGGGTGGCGGGAGTAACTCAGTGGTAGAGTCACAGCCTTCCAAGCTGTTGGTCGCGGGTTCGATCCCCGTCTCCCGCTCCAGAATTTGAGCGTAGCGGTTGGAGTTTTGGATGTTGTGCGGGGAGTGGTGAAACAGTGATTTTCGAGCCGAGCGTCATCAAGGTTGAGAAAGAACGAGAGTTTGGCGATCTGAAAGCGGCGGTGGAGAAGTCGTTTGCGTCGGACCGAGTCGCGAAGTATTTGAAAGTGCTGGACGGCCGCAAGATTCGAGTTCGCGATTTGGATGGCGTGCTGGCGGCGGATGCGATCGACCTGGCGGCGGGCGACAAGGCTGGAACGGCGCGGTTGTTGTACGGTTCGCTGCCGGTTTCGGATCAGGCGCAGATGCGGGAGTTTTATCTTTCGAAGATCGAAGAAGTGGATCCGGCGCTGCGCGCGAAGTTTCACAAGCTGTATCAATACTACTGAGTGGATCTCAGGACGACGATTGATTTGCGAAACAGCCGCCGGGACGGCGGCGCTACAAAGGAAAAGAGCGAATGGCGAAGGAAAAATTTGAGCGGACAAAGCCGCACTGCAACGTAGGGACGATCGGACACATTGATCACGGGAAGACGACGTTGACGGCGGCGATCACGAAGGTATTGCAGAAGCACAATCCGAAG
>Ga0326727_10003012_pt1 | contig 55124 bp, 42 predicted proteins | sample MB2enrmetagenome_FD_207643 | JGI IMG/M metagenome (GOLD analysis project Ga0326727, IMG submission 207643) | Lab enriched peat soil microbial communities from McLean, Ithaca, NY, United States - MB29MY | ecosystem: Environmental > Terrestrial > Soil > Wetlands > Peat | place: USA: New York...
ACCCGGAAAAGAGGGCTACATCAAAAACCGCTTGACAGTAAGGAAATGATAAGAGAGAAAAGGAGTATCTAACCCACCACAATCAATAGAAAAAACAGGCTTTATTACGTACAGCTTGCCATGATCGAACCTTATCAGCGAAGCGCCAAAAGTGCTACATATAGGATGGATATCGAATCATTCCTTCTCCCGAGCAAACCTGCCAAGGTGGTCCAAGGGGAGGCTATTTATTGGGGTTAGCTGTGAACGCCTAAATCAGCCCCGTTTTGCTCCCCACTAGCCCCTCAATTTTTAGTTTTAAACTGGTGGCCCTTGCCCACTCATTTGAAGATCCGCCGTTGCTCGCCTCGGCGCACCACTACCGGGCGGTGCTGTCCTGGGCCCCTTAAGCTCTACCGCCGTGATGGGTCGGGCTTCTGAAGGGCACTATGCCAAAATTTTTTGAAGATATCCTTCTGTCTGACTTTTTGGGTGATAAACTCATGGAAAATTTTGCTATCATGCCATCACTGAGAGTAATCGGCTTCAAGGCCAAAAACTTAAAACTTAAGGGGAATTTTCCTGGGCAAAGAGGTCCCTAAAACTATTTTTTTTGACAAAAGCGGTCAAGACTGCCGCATAATCCCAGATCATAACCATGCCAATATGGCCAATAGGAGGCTTACCGATTAATGGTGGGTAAAACGCCCCCGGCTGAACCGGCGGAACCGCCGGTTCTGGTGCAGCGACGGGGCCGCCTGGCGTCCCTGGTCCTCAATCGGCCCCGGGTGCTAAACGCTTTGAACCTGGAGACGATCCGGCTGCTGCGTGGCGCTTTGGAAGATGCCCGGGCGGATGCCGGGGTCCGGTTGCTTGTCCTCTCCGGAGCCGGCGAGCGGGGCTTCTGCGCCGGCGGCGACCTGAAGGAGTTATTTCAGGCGGTTCAGCGCGGCGGGCTCCCGTGGGCGGACGAGTACTTCCGGGAAGAATTCGCCCTGGACTTGCTGATTCACCAGTACCCCAAGCCGGTGGTGGCCCTGGCCGACGGCATCACCCTGGGCGGCGGCCTGGGCCTGGCCGCCGCCGCCGACCTGGTGGCCGCCACCGAGCGCACCCGCATGGCCATGCCGGAGACCACGATCGGCTTTTTCCCGGACGTGGGTGCTACTGGTTGGCTTTTCCAGCGCTGTCCGCTAGGGTATCCCGAGTACCTGGCCCTTACCGGCTATGAGGTGCGGGGCGGTGACTGCGTCCGGCTGGGTCTGGCGACTCACCTGCTGGCCTTTTCGCGTTTGCCGGAGCTTTGGACGAACCTGACCGGCATATCCCAACGGCTGGGGCCGGATAAAGACGAAGCCGTGAGGCAGGTAGGGGCCTGCCTGGATGCCCTGGCCGAAAAAAATATTCCTTCCCTGCCCGAGTTCGATGCCTGGGTAGCGGCGCATTTTGCCGGCAAACGCCGCCTCGAGGAAATCGTGGCGTCCCTGCGGCAATGCCGTTTGGAGACGACCTGGTGCCGCGAGGTCTTCGAACGCCTGGCCCAGGGCTCGCCCACGGCCCAGGCCCTGACTCTGAAGCTCCTGCGGGCCAATGAGGGTCGGCCGCTCCCCGAGGTCTTTCAGAGGGAGGCGCTGGTGGCCCACTTCATGATTCAGCACCCGGACTACCTGGAAGGCATCCGGGCCCGCCTCCTTGACAAGGATCACCGCCCACGCTGGCAACCGGGCCGCCTGGAGGATTTGGGCCAACTGGCAGGGGAGTGATAGATAATCTTTGGGAGGGGAGGCCAGGGGTCGCAACCCCCCGCCCTCCCCGCAAAGGACTGGCGCAACCGCCTCAATAATCCAATCTGCTGCTGAAAGTGGTGCCCTCTAGCTTCTTATAGCCCGGCGGAAGATTAAAAAGGCGGTCGGCCTGGGATACTTCTTTGATGCTCTGGTATTCCACGCAGAATTTGCGGTCGTTACATAGCATTTTTACGGGGGTTTCCAGCTTGGGGACCAGCCAGATGATCTGCTTTTCCAGGCCGCGGCCGCCTCGGACGGTAACTTCATATTTTTCCGCCTCGTAGCCGTTCACCGTCTCCTTCCCCACCAGGCGTTTGCTCAGGGCATCGACGGGAATCTGGATGAACTGACCCGGCAGCTTCCTCCCCAATGGCAGCTCGGCATAGGCCCGCTCCCAGGGGAGGATGATCCAGACCACCTTCATATCCGGGCGCACGATGGTGATGGTCTGGCCCTGTTGGTCATTGAATTCCTGGCGCATTTTGCCATCCTGCACATAAATTTTGGCAGGAACGAGCCGGTCGCCGTCCTTGATCATCATCACCGCGGAAAACTGCGCCGCCGCGACGGGGCCCGAGATCGTCAGCAGCACCAGAAGCCACACCGGGCATTTCTTGAAGATCTTCTCCATTTTTCAGCCCCCCTCGGGTTCAGGAGTAATTAAGCGGTCGCCTTTTATCTTTTTCCAGGCGAAGTCAAAGGGCGGGGCCGCCGTAGCCGATCCCCTTCCCGGCGAGGACGTAGTGTTCCTCTCCGGCGCAGGTCAGACAGAGCCGCTGTCCCCCTTTGAGCCGGACCCGGGGTTCCATCACCCCTTCGCCGCACTGGCTGCAGGTCAGCGTGGTAAAGCGCCGGGCCAGGGGTGGCGGCGCCATAGTGAGGGTTTGGATAACAAACTGTTCCTCCAGGGGCACTTCCTGTAACTCCCGTCGGGCCACCGCCTGCCAGAGGTGTTGGAAGCGATGTTGGTCTTCGTAACTGCCCTTGCCTTGGATCACCACTTTCTCGAATAACGGCCCAGCCGCCGGATAACGGGCAAACATAGTCTCTCGAAAATCCGCTTTGACGCAGAGGCGCACCGCGGCGCCGTCCCGGCGCCGGGCCACGGTCACGGCAGTCTTGCCCAGGTCTTTAAAAATCAGGGCGCTGTTGCCGAAGGTGCAGCCGGTGACCACCTGGATGCCGTCGGCGAAACAATTGTTGCACTCCATCACGGCCACCACTTCCTCCATGCCGGTGTTTTCGGTCTTCAGGTAATCCATGGCATAACGCCCGGCCTTGACCCCGAGGGCCAGGAAGGGGCAACAGTGCCCATGAATGGTTTCAGCATGGCGCAACAACCCCTCCAGGTCATTGCTCCTGATCATGGTTTCCACTGCCTGCCGGGCTGAGGCGTGTTCGTTCATGTTTGCTTCCTTAAAGTATTTGCTAAATGTCTTCAGACGGAGAAGATTTTTATTCAAGTTGAATTTAATTTGGTTATTATAAATTATTGAAAAAACTTTTACAATCCCCAAATATTTTGACCTTCTGCTCCCGGTTCCCGGCTGGCGAGTCACTACCATTTGACAAGTCCAGGTCTTTTGGATAGTTTTATTCTTTTGAAATCTCGCCGGTCAACCTGAAGGAGACCCGCATGGCCATCGAAGAATTTCCCCGCATGAAGCGCCTGCCCCCTTATGTGTTCGCCACGGTCAACGCCATGAAGATGGAGGCCCGGCGCCGGGGAGAAGACATCATCGATTTGGGGATGGGCAATCCCGACCTGGCCACCCCGCCGCACATCGTCGCCAAGCTCATCGAAGCCGCCGGTAAAGGCACCAACCACCGGTATTCGGCTTCCCGGGGGATCACCAAGCTCCGGATGGCCATCTCCGACTGGTACCAACGCCGCTTCGAGGTGGATATCGACCCCGAAACCGAGGCCATCGCCACCATCGGTGCCAAAGAGGGCCTGTCCCACCTGGTGCTGGCCGCGGTGGAGGCCGGGGACGTGGTGTTGGTGCCCAACCCCACCTACCCCATCCATTCGGCCTCGGTGGTCATTTCCGGCGGCCAGTTGGTCTCCATTCCCCTGACCCACGACCGGGACTTTTTCGAGGATTTGCACAAGATTACCGAACTGATCCGGCCGCGGCCCAAGATGCTGATCATCTCCTTCCCCCACAACCCCACCACCCGCTGCGTGGACTTGGAATTTTTTCAGAAGATCGTAAACTACGCCAACAAATACGGGGTTTATATCATCCACGATTTCGCTTACGCCGACCTGGTCTTCGACGGCTATGTGGCTCCCAGCTTCCTCCAGGTGCCCGGGGCCAAGGAAGTGGGGGTGGAGCTTTTTTCGCTGTCCAAGAGCTACAACATGCCCGGCTGGCGGTTGGGCTTCGTGGTGGGCAACCGGCGCCTGGTGCACGCCCTGACCCGGATCAAGAGCTACCTGGACTACGGCGTCTTCCAGCCCATCCAGATCGCCGCCATCATCGCCTTAAACGGCCCCTACGACTGCGTGGAGCAGACCGTGGCGGTTTATCAGGAGCGGCGGGACGCCCTGTGCCGGGGTCTGCATAACATCGGCTGGCGAGTGGAGCCGCCCAAGGGCACCATGTTCGTCTGGGCCCGCCTCCCCCGGAGATTCCGCCATCTCGGCTCGGTGGAGTTCGCCCTGATGCTTATCCGGGAGGCCAAGGTGGCGGTGTCGCCGGGGTTGGGCTTCGGGGAGTGGGGCGAGGAATATGTGCGCTTTGCCCTGGTGGAGAACGTGCACCGCACCAACCAGGCGATTCGCGGCCTGCGCCAGGTGATGCGCAAAAGCCCGGAGGAATTGGGGCTGCCGCCGGCGCCGCCGAAGTAAATTGTAGCCGCAGGCTTTAGCCTGCGCCGGCCCAGGCTGGAAGCCTGTGCCACCATTATCTGGAGTCCGGATGAAAGCCATTAAGATAGGGTTGGTAGGTTTCGGCACGGTAGGGAGTGGCGTGGTGCGTCTCCTCACGGAGCAGCGGGAAATCCTGGCCCGGCGGCTGGGAGCCCCACTGGTGCTGGCTAAAGTGGCGGACCTGGACTTGGCGCGGCCCCGGGCTGTGACCGTGGACCCGGAACTGCTCACCACCCGAGCCCAGGATATCCTGGACGACCCCGAAATCGCCATTGTGGTGGAGCTCATCGGCGGCCTGACTGCGGCCCGGGACTTCACCCTGGCCGCCATCGAGCGGGGCAAGCACGTGGTCACCGCCAACAAGGCCCTGCTGGCCCAGCACGGCAACGATCTCCTGGCCGCCGCCGCGGCCCGGGGGGTGGAGATCGCCTTCGAAGCCTCCGTCTGCGGCGGCATCCCCATCATCCTGGCTCTGCGCCAGGGTCTGGCCGCCAACCGCCTCCAGGAGCTTTTGGGCATCCTGAACGGCACCTGCAACTACATCCTCACCCAAATGTCTCAGCACGGCATCTCCTACGCCCAGGCCCTGCGGGAGGCCCAGGAGGCAGGCTTCGCCGAGGCCGACCCCACCCTGGACGTGGATGGCGTCGACACGGCCCATAAGCTCGCCATCCTCATGAGCCTGGCTTATGGCGCCCGCCTGGACCTGGAGGCCATTTCCGTGGAGGGCATCAGCCAGCTTGACCCGCTGGACCTGCAGTTCGCCCTGGAGTTCGGCTACCGCCTGAAGCTGTTGGCCATCACCCGGGATGACGGCCATCGGGTCGAGGCCCGGGTGCACCCCTGCCTGGTCCCCAAAAACCACATGCTGGCCCAGGTCAGCGGGGCCATGAACGCCGTTTACCTCACCGGCGACGCCGCCGGTCCCATCCTGCTTTACGGCCAGGGGGCTGGGATGATGCCCACCGCCAGCGCCGTGGTCAGCGACCTCCTGGACCTGGCCCGCAACCTGCTCTATGGTGCTCCGAACCGGGTGCCACCCCTGGGCTGCCGCCAGGCCCTGGAAACCACCCGGCTCATCAAGCCCCTGAATGACCTGGTGACCAACTACTATTTTCGCTTTGCCGCCCAGGACCGGCCGAGGGTCCTGGCCCAGGTCGCCGGTATCCTGGGAAAATACGGGATCAGCATTGCCGCAGTGATCCAGAAAGGCCGGGAAGTGGCGGGCACCGTGCCCATTGTGATGATCACCCACGAAGCCCGGGAAGCCGACGTTCGCCAGGCCCTCAAAGAGATCGATCAACTCCCGGTGCTTTCGCCGCCGGCTGTCTTTTATCGCATCGAAGACCCCTACCTGCACGCCGCCAAGATTTGAGGGAAGGGGCCAAACATCCTTCTCCGAAAATGGTCACCTCAGATCAGGGGTGCTCTCTGTTAAGCCTTTAACCTTTAGGTGGTTGTGGCTGGGTCTCCATTAAAGAATACCAGGCTGGCAAGATCGCCCAATTAGCGGAAAAATACCAACAGGAGATGGCGGTTTAAAGGTAGGCAGCTACTTTCCCCAGCCGGTTATGAAATTCGGCCAGGTCTTATGGTATAATTTAATAATCCTAAAAACTTGCCAGCAAGGAGAGGATTATGAGCGATTTTTTGGCCTTCCGTACCATGGTCACCCCGGTAATCATTCAGATTCTTTTCTGGGTGGGTGTTATTGTCTGCATCATCTCCGGCCTGGTGATGATCGGCATGGGGGTCAAGACGCCCGGCGAGTATTTGATGCTGAAAGGGGTGTTGCTGGCTCTTCTCGGCCCCCTGGGGGTCAGGCTCTACTGCGAGATCTTGATAATCTTCTTCCGCATCAATGAGACCCTGACGGAAATTAAACATACCTTGGAACATCGTGGGGCTGAGGCGGAATAAGGGGCCGGCGAGTGGCGGTCTTTGAGGGATCAGGCCCAGGATGGGTCCAAGAACCTGGCGACCGGGACAGGCGCATGAAGTCTAAGTTCTATCGACCGCCGGTCATCTGGCTGGGGATTTGGCTGGCGATCTTCTCCGCTATGCTCATCATTGCTTCCTGGCAGAATGACCTATACTGGCGGAGCGATCTGGCCAAATCCGGCCAGTTGGAACTGGTCACGGTGGCAAGAATCCTGCCATATGCCATTGCCTATTTGGCCGAGCGCCAGCAAGCGGAGGCGCTGCAAAAAATCGCGGAGGCCGATCTCGGTCCCTATGCCCTGGTGATCACGGATAAGGCCGGAAATATCAGATATGCCCCGCCATCCTGGGCCTCGGGCAAGCCTGACCCCGGACTGCTGAAAGGGCGGCAGTTCTACTACCTTTTGCATAACCCTGATTCCCGTCGGGCCTTATCCGGACCATTCACCGATAAGGACATCCCCCAGACTGCCCAAGACCAGGCTGAGGCCTTGGGTAAGCTTTATTTATTTGACAAGGAGCCGTATTCCTTCCGGGAGACCCTGGGCCAAGCTTACTGGAAAATCCTGACCCCCTCCAAGTCGGTTTTTGCCTTCACCCTGTTCAGTTATATTATGGTATTGGTTGGATTTGCCGCCATTTGCGCCATTTCCGCCAGGTTCCAAAGCCATTTTCAGAAGGTCCAGGAACAGCAGTATGAAACTGAGTTGGAAACCCGAGAGTTGCGCATTCAGGTGCTGGAATCGAACATCAAGGCCGCGGATTTACGGCTGGAACTCCTGGACCGAAGCTACGAACAGGCTCAGACAATAATGAATGCCGCGAAAAACACCATTGACGGGCTGGAAATGACCATCCAATATGAATCCAGCCGGAATGAGGAATTGTTGGAGAGCCTGAGAAAGGCCGAAGCCGAACGGGATGATGCCGTGGCCACGATGCAGGCCATTGACCAGGACCGGGGAAAAATCGCCCAAGAACTGAGGGAACTGGAAGTCTTAAAGGAAGTGGAAGAGTTGAATCGGCCGAGAGGGGTCGGAGAGAAGGCCAGGAGGCCCAAGGAATTTCTCTGGCTCAATATGGTGTATCAGAACCTTTACTTTTCCAGGCGGGCCCTACAAAATATCATCGACCTGCAGAATTCCCCGGACATCTTCCCCTCCTTGCCCGACGCCCTGGCCACCCTCAATAACCTTAGCAAAGATGCACTGGCCGAAGGCGGGGCCCTTCCTTCCCGGAGCTTGGTTAGATATTCCCAGCCCCTGGCGCACCATAACGGTGACTTTTGGGAATATCGCTTCTCCAAAGCCGGTCGCATCTTCTTTGGGCTCTCCAAGTCGAAGACCTGGAACATCGACACCATTCTTTTGAAACGAAAATTCAGCGAAAACCGTTATAAATATGAAAAGCATCTGGAACAAACCCTGGGCAAGGATAATTATGATTTGCTCGGGCGAAATCGCTAAGGAATCGAGAATCTGCGTATGAAATACGTCATTCTGGTAGGGGACGGCATGGGGGATTATCCCCTGCCCGAATTGGAAGGCCGGACGCCATTGGAAGTCGCGGCCACCGCCAATCTGGACGAACTGGCCCGCCGCGGCGAGTTGGGCCGGGTCCGCACCATCCCGCCGGGCCTGGAACCCGGCAGCGACATCGCCAATCTCTCCATCGCCGGCTATGACCCGGCCCGCTATCATACTGGCCGCGCCCCCCTGGAGGCCGCCGCCCTGGGGGTGGACCTGAAACCCGAGGAAGTGGCCTTCCGCTGCAACCTGGTGACCCTGCGCCAGGCAGAGGGCCAGGTTTTCATGGAGGACTATTCGGCCGGGCATATCAGCAGTGAAGAAGCCAGGGAGATCATTCAGGTTTTGGATGCGGCTCTTGGCCAGGAGGGGCGACGTTTTTACCCCGGGGTCAGTTATCGTCACCTGCTGGTCTGGGCGGCAGCCGAGGCCTCCTGGCGCACCTATCCGCCCCATGACTGGAGCGGCCAGGAGGTGGGTCATCTCATGACCGCGGCCGCCGCCCCCTTGTGGGACCTGGTCAGGGCCTCCTGGCCGGTGCTGCAAACCTACGAGGTCAACCGCCGGCGCCAGGCGGCCGGCAAGAAACCCGCCACCTCCATCTGGCTCTGGGGCCAGGGGCGGCCGCCGCAACTGCCCACCCTGAAAGAGCGCTTCGGCCTCAGCGGCGCGGTGATCTCGGCGGTGGACCTCATCCGGGGCATCGGCAAATACGCCGGGCTTAAATCCATCCTGGTCCCCGGCGCCACCGGTTATCTCGACACCAATTACGCCGGCAAAGTGGCGGCGGCGCTGGCTGCCTTGAAAGACAAGGACCTGGTCTTCCTGCACGTGGAGGCCCCGGACGAAGCCGGACACTCCGGGGAACTGAAACTGAAGCTCCAGGCCATCGAAGATTTTGACGCCAAGGTGGTGGGGCCCCTTATGGCGGGCCTTAAGGACCTGGGAGAACACCGGGTCCTGGTGCTGTGTGATCACTACACCCCGCTGAGCCTGCGCACCCACAGCTCCGAACCAGTGCCTTATGTGCTCTATGACTCCCGCCGCCCGGAGAACCATAACCGGCCCTATACCGAGGCCGCGGCCCAGGCTACCGGTTTGCTCCTGGAGCAGGGAGCGGATTTGTTACCGCGCTTGTTGGAGCGGTAACCTCACGCAAAGGCGCAAAGAATAAGGAAGGGGCGAGCTTGGCTCGCCCCTTCCTTTTACTTTTGGCGCCTTTCTTTGCGTCTTTGCGGCTTTGCGTGAGATCCAAGCCGATATCTTTGTAAATAATCGACGGCGTTTCGGAAAACCGCCAAACCGTCGCCTTCCTGCTCGGGGTAGGGTTGGCCCCGGCGGCGCCAGGTTTCCTTCTCCCGGGTCCAGGTGGGGTGTTGCAAGGAGGAGACGTGGGCCTCGGGGTGGGGCATGAGGCCCAGCACCCGGCCGCTGGCGTCGGTGAGGCCGGCGATATCCAGCCGCGAGCCGTTGGGGTTGTCCGGAAAGCTCCCGGCGGCCTCGGCCCCATCGGCGGTGGCGTATTTCAGGGCAATCTGTCTCCGCGCCTTGATTTCACTGAGCACCTCGTCGGCGGCGAAGAATTTCCCTTCGCCGTGGCGGATCGGCAGTTCCAGGTGCTCCAGCCCCCTGGTAAAGACGCAGGGGGATGGGGTCACCTTGAGATGCACCCAGGAGTCGCGGAAATTGCCGCAGTCGTTGGGGAGCAGGGCGGCCAGGCGCTCCCCGGCGCGGCCCGCCAGGCCCGGCAGCAGCCCCAGATTCACCAGGACCTGAAAACCGTTGCAGATGCCGATGACCAGGCGGCCGGCGGCGATGAATTCCTGCAAAGCCGAGCCCAGGGCCAGCTTCAGCCGCAGGGCCAGGATGACCCCGGCGCCGTGTTCATCGCCCCAACTGAATCCCCCCGGCACCGCCAGCAGGTGATAATTCCAAAGAATATTGGGGTTTTCCAGCAGGTCGGTGGTGTGCACCCGCGCCGCTTCAGCCCCGGCCTTATTCAGGGCGAAGGCAGTTTCGTAGTCGCAATTGAGGCCGTAGCCATACAGCACCAAGGCCTTTGGCCTTGATTCCGGGTTTTCGGTCTGCGGTTTGCGGTTTTCGGTTGGTGGAGGCATGATGGCTTGATGGTGGGCAGTGCCCACCCTACGTTTTAAGGCACAGGCTGGAAGCCTGCGCTACCGGTTGGGTGCAGGCGAGGGCACCTGCTCTCCATTCCCACGCCCCTGACCCATGCATCAACGGTTTTCGGTCACTAAACCGCCCCAAGTCGTTGGTTTTACTGACCACTGGCCACTGATCACTGCCTTTACTTCTTCCCGCCTTTTTTCTTCGGGGCCGCGGGTCTGGCGGCCTTTTTCTCTTCCCGTTTCTGTTTCTGGGCCGCCAGTTCAATGACCTTTTCCCGCTTTACCACCACCCGTTTGGCTTCCTTGCGCCAGGCGTAAACGACGGGGCTGGCTACAAAGACCGAGGAATAGGTGCCCACCAGGACCCCTAAGATCATGGCCAGGGCGAAATCCCGCAAGACGACGCCGCCGAAGAAGAACAGGGCCAGAACCACCAGAAACACGGTGCTACTGGTGATAATGGTGCGGGAGAGCACTTCGTTGACGCTCAGGTTGATGATGTCGCCCAGCCTGCCGCGTTTGCGGGCCAGATTCTCCCGGATGCGGTCAAAGACCACCACCGTGTCGGTCAGGGAATAGCCTGCCAGGGTGAGCAGGGCGGTGACCACCAGCAGGGTGATCTCCTTGTGCAGCAGCCAGAAGATGCCCAGAACCGCCAGGACATCGTGAAAAGTGGCGATGGCGGCCCCCACCCCGAAGATGAACTCAAAACGCCAGGCAATATAGATGATGATGCAGACCATGGAGATGATAATGGCGATGATCGCCTTGCTGCGCAGGTCTTTGCTGATGGAGGCGCCGATCTCGGCCTTGCCGATGACCTTAAAATGGTTGGCAGGCAGGGCCTTGTTCAGCACCCCAGCCAGGTGCTCGGAGATCTGGCCCACGGATTCTTCCGACTTCTTCAGCTTGATGATGAGTTCCTGGCTATGCTCCACCGGTTGAATCTCGGCGTGGCCCCAGCCTTCCTTGTTCAAGGCGGCCCGCACTTCATTGACCGTGAAGGGCTGGGCGGCGCTCATCTGCACCAGGGTGCCGCCACTGAATTCTACCCCCAGGTTGCCATAGCCCCGACTGAGCTGCACAAAACCAATGATCCCCAAAAGGCACAGGGCCCCGGAGAGGGCAAAGGCATAACGGCGCCAGCCGATAAAGTCGAGGTTGGGTTTTTGAAAGATCTCGTAGAAGCTGAGTTTCTTGATCCAGCGCTTGATCAGCAGCCAGTCGTAGACCACCCGGGTGCCGAAGAGGGCAGTGAAAAGGTTGAGGGAGACGCCCAGGCTCAGGGTGACGGCGAACCCCTTGATAGGCCCGGTGCCGAAGAGGAACAGGACCACTGCGGTGATCAGGGTGGTGACGTGGGAGTCGATGATGGTCCAGAAGGCCTTGTCATAGCCGCCGTCGATGCCGCCCTTCAAGGGCTTGCCCAGGTGGAACTCTTCTCGCATCCGCTCGTAGATCAGCACGTTGGAGTCCACTGCCATTCCCACCGACAGGATAATGCCGGCGATGCCCGGCAGGGTGAGGGTGGCGCCGAACAGAGACAGGGCCCCCAACAGAAAGATGACGTTGATCACCAGAGCGTAGTCGGCCACCAAACCGGAGAAGCGGTAGTAAAAGATCATGAAGCCCACCACCAGGAGGGTAGCGATGAGGCCGGAGGTGAGGCCCTTCTTGATGGAGTCGGCCCCCAGGGTGGGGCCCACGGTGATGTTCTGCACTATCTTGACGGTGGCCGGCAAGGCTCCGGCCCGGAGCACGATGGCCAGGTCATGGGCCTCCTGGGAGGTATAGGAGCCAGTAATCTGGGCCTTGCCGCCGCCGATGCGCTCCTGGATTACCGGCGCCGAGCGCACCACCCCGTCCAGGATGATGGCCAGGCGGCGCTTGACGTTTTCGCCGGTGATCTTGGCGAATTCCGCCGCCCCGCGGCGGTCGAAGTCCACCGAGACATAAGGCTCGTTATAATCGCCGATGCGCACCGAAGCGTTCTTCACCGCGTCGCCGGTAAGAAGCACTTTCTTCTTCAGCAGCAGCGGCTTGCTCTCGATGCGGCCGGTTTCCCGGTTGATGCTTTTTTCGATATAGATCTCGTCCTCCGGCGGAATCTTGTCGGCCAGGGCCTGGTTGAGCTGCTCCCGGATAAAGCCAGGTTTCAGCTTGCCGGCCTTCAGGGCCTGTTCCATGAGTTCCGGCAGATTGAGGCCGGTGGTGTCGTCCACCAGCTTGAATTCCAACTGGGCCGTCTGGCCGATGAGGTCCAGGGCCCGCTGCGGGTCCTGGATACCGGGCAGTTGCACTACGATATTTTCGTCGCCCTGGCGCACCAGCACCGGCTCGGTCACTCCGAACTGGTCAATGCGGTTGCGCAGCACCTCCAGGCTCTGGGAGATGGTGCGCTCCCGGAGCTGTTTAATTTCCTCCGGGCTGAGGCTGAGCTCAAAGGCCAGGCCCCCGGCCTGGGTGCTGGGCCCGGTGACCAGCAGATGAGGGTAATCTTCTTTTAGCAGGCGCTGGAAGGCGGCCTGCTCGTCTCTGTTAATCAGGGTCACGGGCAGGGATTGCTTGGAGACGTCACCCACTTTCAGGAAAATGCCTCGCTTGTCGGCTGTTTCCATCAGATCCGAGGCATTGCGGGCCAGGGCATTGCTGATGGCCTGCTCCATGTCCACCTGGAGGATCAGGTGCATGCCTCCTTTCAAATCCAACCCCAGCTTCAGGCCCCGGCTGATGTGCTTCTCCCACCAGGACGGCAGGGTGCCGGTCAGGGAGGGCAGCACAAAGATGATGGCAATGACCGTGAGGATAAAGAGGAATAAAAATTTCAGGCGAACGGCACGCAGCATTAATTATCTCCTTGAGGCCAGGGCCGGCGGCGCCCTGCCGGGGTTCCTGTTAGGGGGCGGTCGGCTAATTCTGCCTGGAATAGGCGAAGGTTTAGGGTAGCTTGGACCTGAGCCTTCTTAATCTTTAATTAGTACAGGACCAGGGGATGGCTGTCAAGTTTCCGGTCGCCAGCCCTGGACCGCAAATTAGCCCGGTCCAGGTCCGGGGAAAGCGCGGCGATTATGGTCACGGCGTCAAGATTTATAGATCCAGGGTTCGCCGCGGGTTCCATGGGCTACGGAAATGAATTCCTCCTCGGGGAGTTTCAGGCAGGTGAGTAGGTTGCCGTAAGCCGCGCCGGTGTCAATGCCGATCTTGTTGGGCATCACCAGAGGCCGCGAAAAGGGAGTGTGGCCGAAGATCACTTTCTTGCCGAAATCCTCCATGGAGGCGATGAAATCGCCCCGGATCCACAACAGGTCTTCCTCGCTCTGTTCGGTTAAAGGGACCCCGGGTTTGAGGCCGCCGTGGACGAAGAGATAATTCTCGGTTTCATAATAGAGCCGCAATTCCTCGAAAAATCGGCGGTGGTCCAGGGGCAAGACCAGATCCTCCGGGTCTTCCCAATCATCGCCCCAGTAATCCCGGATGGTGCTGACGCCGCCGTTGACCAGAAAAAGTTCGATATCCTCGCCCTGCATAAAATTAAGAAACATGGCCTCATGATTGCCCTTGAGGCAGATAACCTGCCCCGGCGGGGCCCGGTGCCGCAACCGGAGAACGTAATCCACCACCCCTTTGGAATGAGGGCCCCGGTCAATATAGTCTCCCATGAACACCAACTGGTCCCGGTCCAGGTCCGGCTGGAGCTGGTCCATAAGCCGCTCCAGGAGGTCCAGGTTGCCGTGAATGTCGCCAATGGCGTAAATGTCCATATTTATCGGGAGCAGTGAGCAGTAAAAAAATAGCTTAACTGCTCGCCAACCTCATTCCAGCCACCTGAACAATTTCTCCCGATGGTCCAGGCGGGTTAGCCCCGCCTGACGGGCCAGGCGCTGGGCCTCGGCGTGTTCCAGGCCGGTGAGAGATTTGCGCAGCCCCGGGTGTTCGTAAGCCCGGCCGCAGGGGCGGTACTGCCCCATGACATTAACATAAGTTCGGGGAGAAATCTCCCGAGAAAGAAACTCCATGACCTCTTTGGTGCCGGCCAGGCCGTCGGGCAGCACCAGATGGCGCACCAAAAGGCCCCGGCGGGCCACCCCGGTGTCATCCATTACCAGGTCGCCCACCTGGCGGTGCATCTCCTTGAGGGCCTGGCGGGCGATTTCAGGATAATCCTCCGCCTGGCAGAGGGCGGCGGCCACCTGGGGGTCCCAAAATTTGATGTCCGGCATGTAGATATCAATCACCCCTTCCAGCAGGCGCAGGGTTTCCACCGCATCATAGCCCCCGGTGTTGTAAACCAGGGGCACCTGGAGGCCGCCTTCGATGGCCAGGGGCAGGGCCGCCAGGATCTGGTAAACCTGGTGGCTGGGGGTGACGAAATTAATGTTGTGGCAGCCCCGCTCCTGCAAATTAAGCATCATGACCGCCAGGTCGGCCAGGGAAATCTCCTCTCCGACGCCGTCGTGGCTGATTTCGTAGTTCTGACAGAAGATGCAGTAGAGATTGCAGTTAGTGAAAAAGATGGTGCCGGAGCCCCGGCGGCCCACCAGGGGGTCTTCTTCGCCAAAATGTGGCCCGAAGCTGGAGGTAATGGGCCGGTCGCCGGTGCGGCAGAGGCCCTGCTCGCCGTGGTGGCGGTCCACCAGGCAATTGTGGGGGCAGAGATTGCACTGGTTCAGGATATCATAAGCCGCGCTGATTTTTTGGTCCAGCAAGCCCCGGCGATGGGTTTCTAAATATAATGGTTCCCAATTTGTCATGGCAGATGACCTTTGAGTGATCAGTGATCAGTAATCAGTGATTAGTGTTCAGTGTTCAGTGATCGGTGATCGGTGATCGGTAATCGGTAAACACAGCTCTTTTTCCAATTCCCCCAATGAGATAAACTCTCCTCGCCGGATCGCCTCCTTGCCTTCCCGGATGGCGTCCCAATCCTCCGCGGTCAACGGCTCGTCGTCATACACGCTTTCGAGGTAGTTTTCCACGATGAAGTTCCTAGATGTTCTTCGTAGGGCTCATCTTACGCGCCGTTTCTGGTGCATTGGTGGCACAGGCGTCCCGTCTATGCTTTAAATGGTGCGCAGTGGGCACCCTACATGATTTATTAGTCTACAGGCTCAATATATTTCCGCATCTATCTTGGGAGAGATGCCTAATGTTACCTTAAGGATGACGCCAGTCAGTTTCAAATCTAAGTTCTTCCAAATTTGCTTTATCAAAACCAGAGCCCTTAAAAGCGCCGCTAATAGTGTCTCACCCTGATGTTCTTCGATCAATTTATTGATGTTCTCTGTTTGAATATTCTCAATTGAGCCCAAAATGAAGGTCTGGACTTTCGGAGGTAGGCCCATTTCAACTTCAAGCTTTCCCACAGTAAATCCGAATGTCTCCATGACTGTTATGGCTTTTTTATAGTCATCAAGCCATTCATTAATTTTTCCCATACTTGCACTAATTAACTCTTCCTTTCCTTTCATGAAGATATCCTTCAAATCCATGTTAAACTCCTTCCTTATAGATCGGTAATATATCGCGTGTCATACTATGCCGATTGTGATAGAAATGGGCCACCCTATTACGTTCGCATGCCCTTACCATTCCCTTACCATTCCTCCACCTCCACCCGCCAGGGTTCCAGCAAGGTGTACGGGATATCGGCGATGAAGCGGGAGGGGGCGTTATAGGTCATCCCGAACTGCCGGCTGTAGCCGATGGCCGGGTAGGCCACCGCCAGGTATTTCCGGGCCCGGGTGATGGCCACGTACATCAGCCGGCGTTCCTCTTCCAGTTCGTCTTCCCGCTCCTGGGAATAGAAGCCCGGGAAGCGCCCTTCCGCGGCCCATAACACGAAGACCGCCTCCCATTCCAGCCCCTTGGCGGAGTGGATGGTGGACACGGTCAGGTATTCCTGGGGCGTCGGGGCCACATCCGCCAAGCTAACGGGGGGCTCCATGGTCAGGTCGTTGAGGAAGGACCGCACGCTTCGGTAGCGGGAGGCGATGGCCAGCAGGTGCTCCAGGTCCTTCATCCGCTTGGGATAATCATCATAGCGTCCCTGGGCCAGGGGTTCGTAGAATTCCAGGGCCTGGCTCATCAGGGTCGCCAGGGTCTTCTGGGAGGACTGCATACTTTCCAGCAGCGCGGCCAGGTCCTGGAGTTGGGCAGGGCGTTTCTGACTTCTGAGCCAGTTCAGGGCGGCTTCCAGGGTAAAGTCTTGGCCTATCTGGGCGGCAAATCTGCCGCCGGTCTGGCGGCCCACCCCCGGCAACAGCAGCAGCAGCCGCTGCCAGCTCAGGACGTCCCGGGGATTGGCCAGGACGCGCAAATAGGCCAGTATGTCCTTGATGTGGGCGGACTCCACGAACTTGAAGCCGCCGAACTTGACAAAATGGATGCCGGCCCGGGCCAGTTCAATCTCCAGGTCAAAGGAGTGGTAGCCGGCCCGCACCAGCACTGCCATTTCTTTCAGAGGGAGGCCCTGTTTTTGCAGTTCCTGCACCTGGACCACCACCAGGCGGGATTGCTCGTTTTCGCTGGCGGTGCGAAAAAGCCGCGGCCTGACCCCGGCGGCCTGGCGGGTGAAGAGACACTTAGTGTACTTCTCCCGGGCCCCGGCAATGATGGCGTTGGCCAGGTCCAGGATGGGCTGGGTACTGCGGTAGTTCTCCTCCAGCTTGATGAGGCGGGCGCCGGGGAACAGCCGGGGAAAATCCATGATGTTCCGGAAATCGGCCCCCCGGAAGGAATAGATGGACTGGGAATCATCCCCGACGGCCATGACGTTTTGGTGGGTAAAGGCCAACAGCCTTACTAATTCCGCCTGCAGATGATTGGTATCCTGATATTCGTCCACCATCAGGTACTGGAAGCGCTCCGAAAGATGGCGGCGCACTTCTTCGTGCTCGCTCAAAAGCCGCCGGCCCTGTACCAGCAGATCATCATAATCCATCAGGTGATTGCGCACCTTCTCTTCCCGGTAGGCCGCGGCAATTTTTGCCAGTTCATCCCGTTGGACCAGGAATTGCGGGTAGTCCTGGAGCAAAACCGCTTCCAGGGTCAGGCTCTTGTTGATCACGGCGCTGACGATGTCCGCCATGGTCTCCTTCCTGGGAAAGGCGCCGGCCGGATGCTTGAGGCCGCGGCGCTCTTTCAACATCTGCAGGAGGTCGGCTTGGTCGGAGCGGTCCATCACCGTGAAGCCGTGGGGGTAGCCCACCCGGTCGCCGAACTGGCGCAGCCACTGGTAGCAGACGCTGTGAAAGGTGCCGCCGGTGACCGCCGCCAGGGGTTGATTTAACAGGTGTACCGCCCGGCCCAGCATCTCCTGGGCCGCCTTGCGAGTGAAGGTGAGGAGCAGGATGGTCCCGGGGTCCGCCCCCTGCTCCACCAGGTAGGCCAGTCGATAGACCAGGGTGCGGGTTTTGCCGCTGCCGGCCCCGGCAATGACCAACACCGGCCCTTCCAGGGTGATCACCGCCTGGTATTGGGCGGGATTGAGCTCCCGGCGATAATCGAGACGCCGGAGAGGCGCGGCCTGATGTATGGGTGAGATTGAAGGTGGCATTGGGGTAGAGGGCGTACGGCGCACCATCAGCAGATTATACTATTGGAAAGAAATAATGGCGCGCCGTGCGCCCCCATTTCTTGTATTTTTTCATAATCTTCGCCTCTCTTTGGGATACCTCTTGTCTCGTGGCGGGGAGGAATTAATATAATAGAGAAAAGCGTGAGGCCTGATTGTCGGTTGCCTTTCAAGTTAAGGACGATTTTTTCATTTTCTACTTGGCTTGGTGGATTTATTGCAAGGAGAAAGGAATAATCCATGATCTTTCGCGCCTGCGCCACCATTATCCTCCTGATCCTAACGCTTTCAGGCCCGGCTGCCGCGGCCGGCGGCAAGCTCACCTACCGGATCAGCCAGGTCACCACCGACCCGGCCAACCACTTTAACCCTTCCATCAACGACCTGGGCCAGGTGGGCTGGTGTGTGGTCAAAGGGCCGGTATATGAATCCTATTCCACGGTGCTGCAAGAGCGGGTGCTGAACCGTTCCGCCTGCGTGGCCGCGGCCGGACTCAATCTCCAGGAAATGGTCTGGGCCCAGATGGTGGGGGGGTATAGCCAGGTGTTCTCCAGCCTCCGGGGCCAGATAACCTGGGGCCCGGTTCATCACCTGAACCCGGCGGTGAACGCCGCCGGCGAAATCGTCTGGGTCCAGCGGGTCCAGGGCATAGCCCAGATTTTCTCCAACGTCAAGGGCCAGGTCACCAAAGATACGGTGTCCCATGTCCAGCCTGCCCTCAACGGCCTGGGGGAAATCGTCTGGGTACAGCGGGCGGACGTCCACGACCAGGTCTTCTCCAGCCGCCGGGGACAGCTCACCTTTAGCCTCAGGGACCACAAGCAGCCGGCTATCAATGGCGCCGGCGAGGTGGTCTGGATCGAAAAGCTCGGCAGCTTCTGGCAGGTGGTCTCCTCCATCCATGGCCCCATCATCATTGAGCCGGCGGATCACTTCCAGCCCCGGCTCAATAACCTCGGCGTGGTGGTCTGGTCCCAAAAGGTGGGGTTTTATTCCCAGATATTTAAGGCAATTCCGGAATTATGGTGAATATAAAAGCGGGGTAAGGGGGGGAAGGCAAACGAAAGGGGTAAGCCAGATAAGCGGCTGCGGATTTTCCCCCTTTTTCCCTGTTCCCCCATTCGCCGGTTCCCCCTTCTTTTTTAAAAATCCACGTATTCTCCCCGCGCCATGCCCCTTAAATGGCAGGTGTCGTTGAGCCCCATAATTTGCCAGGTATCGCCGCTCCGCTCAAAACGGTTAATGGCGGTGGTGTCCTGGCCGATCCGCCAGAAGTGGGAATTATCCAGGCCGATGAGGGCGGCGATGAGCACCTTGTTCACCGCCCGGTGGGCCGCCAGGAGGACCGTCTGCCCCGGATGGCGCCGCACCGCCTCCTGCACCGCGGCCATGGCCCGGGTCTTCACTTCCTCCAGGGTCTCCCCCCCCGGGAAGCGCACCGTCTGGGGGGCGGTCTCCCAGCGCCGGTAAAGGTCGGCATATTTCACCTTGACCTCGGCGAGCGGTAGCCCCTCCCAGTCCCCGTAGCAAATATCCGTCAGCCCGGGCAAATCCTCTACCTTCAGGCCGTGGTGCCGGGCGATGGCCTCGCCTGTGTCCCGGGCCCGGGAAAGAGGCGAGCAGTAGGCGGCTTGGATGGTTTCGCCCTTCAGCCACTCTCCGGCCAACCGGGCCTCTTCCCGACCCTGGTCGTTCAGGGGAATGTCCCGGGAGCCGCGAAAGATCTTGTCCTTGTTCCAGGGAGTTTGTCCGTGGCGCACCAGGATGATGCGGGTCATGCTTGGCCTCCTTTCTGGGCCCGACACGCCGTGCCCTTACCCTTACCAGAGATTATGGGCCAGGGGATGTTCGTTCCTCGGTGTCAAGTGGATGGCGGCCATTTCGCAGGCCGGGCGGCAAATGCCGCAACCGTAGCAGCGGAGCGGGTCGATGAAGGTCTTCTGGTCCATCACCGAAAAGCCGATGGCCCCGAACTGGCACAGGGAGTGACAGGCCCGGCAGCCGGTGCAGTCCTCGGGGCTTACCGCAGCCACATACTCGCCCCGGAAGAAGGCGTGAAAATTATAGCGATAGCTGAGCATGGCCAGGCAATCGGCCCGGTCGCAGTTGCACAGGCCGCCGATGAAGGGGGTTTTGAAGGTCCAGATGGTGTGGATCAGCCCCTGTTTTTCAAAATCTCGATGCAAATCTAGGGCTTCAGCCTTGGAAAGGCGGTCAAAGTGAGCGTCTTCCGGCCCCAGGTTAAAGGTTTCTAGAACCAGGTCTTTCAGGTCCAGCAGTTTCTCAGGATCGAGCCCCAGACCGAAACAATATTCGGCATCAATCCTTCCCTTATTCATCTTGCGGCAGATGCAAGGGAGGCGAACAATGGAACTGGTCAGGTCCAGCACCTGGGCCAGGTCTTCCAGGGGCACCACCTGACCGAAATGATCCCGGCGATACCGCCTCTCCTGGAGCCAATAGATTATTTGGCGCATCCAGGCCGGAGCTTCCAGAGCCTTCTGAAAGCCCTTCTCATACTTCGAACCTTCTTCCCTTCCGTACTTCCGCAAAAAGTCACGAATATACTGGCGGCGCTCCAGGTTATCAAGCAGCTCCTGCGAATAGTTCTCCGCCTTCAGATACCATTTCTTGCCGTCGCCGTGCTGCTGACAAAACTGGCACATTTATGGGCTTCTCCGCCCAAGCATTCCTGGGCCTTAGTCCATTCTTAAATCAAAAACCGGTTGACAGGCGGGCCTCCGTGCCCCCCCTCAGGAGGCGCACTGCCTCCCTCACCTCCCCAGCCTGCCGCTTTAGTCCGTCCAGGCAAAATCCCTGGGCCAACCCTTCAGGGGACTTTTAGAAGCCGCGAATCTCTTTCGCTTGACTATACCGCAGCCAGGGGGCGCGAGTATATAAATAATTGGATATAATACTCCAAACAAACCCAGGGCCGAATTTGGCAATTCGGCCCTGGCGATGCCTTGGCGGTCTCGAGGCAGATTATTTGACGATTTCCCAGTTTTGCTCGAAGCTATTATCGTATAGGGTGTACAAAAAACCCATCATCCGTCCCACCCCCGGCACGCCTTTTTCCTGCCGCTTCCAATAGGTTATATAGATGGCCGGGATCGTTCGGGCCTCCCCGGTCTTCATATCGGGCTCGAGGTTCTGCCAGACCTCTTTTTTCTCCATGACCCGCCACAAGGAGCCGTATTTCTTACTACGCACCGTTTGACCTACGTCGGGGAGACCCTTCTCCCTGATGATTTTTTCAAAGTCTTTCATCTGTCACCTCCTGAGGAGAATAGTTTAGCGCTAAACTGAACATAAGATTGGTTTACGGAGTTTCAAGGGCAGATATCTTTCTCTTTTGCCTTGTTAACTCTTCTACAAGGTCAGGGACCTTTCAATCCGGCCTTTTAATGCCCTCAGGACACCTTACGCGGCTCTTTTCGGTGGAGGTTTCCTGGGCCGCCACGCCCCTTGCCGCGTCTCGATTGGGCGCTGATCGTGCCCCCCGCTTTTTCCCCCTTTTGCTCCCTTAAACTTTCTGGGAGGCGGTAAGCTTGCCTTTCCGGACCGCAGGATTTCTTAGGGAAGTAATTTTGAGCGAGGGGGGGCTCACGGGTTCTGGTTAAGAAAATCTTGAACTGTTGTTAACTTGTGATACCATAGAATCAAACCATGTCTTCCGGCAGCATGGCGAGTTACAATCCTCCGTGGGGCTCGCTAAGGATAACTTGGGGAGGGGCAAGGTGGCGGAAAAACCTGGCGATTTTGGAGATCTGCCCGCAGGTGACGGGGTTTTCGCCCTCTCTCCCCAACTGGTCGTGCTCGCCGCCACCCTCCAGGCTGAAAGGCTCCTGCAGCAAAAGCTGGAGCCCGGCCAAATTCTGTCATTGGCCGAGATTTTCCCGGAACCTTACTTATCTCAAATAACCTCGGCATTTCAAGACGCCCTGCAAACCGGCACCACCCGGTCCAATCTCCTGGTTCTGCTCCGCCCGGAGTCAGACCCGGTCCGGTTCCAGAAATGCTCGATAGCTCCCCTTTATAGTCCGGACCAGGAAATCGTTGGCGTCTTTTTCACCTTTCACGATGATACCCTGAGCCGGGCGTGGTCCGGCTGGTCCAGCTGCGGCCTGGGAGTGGAGCCTGAGGCCATCTTTGAGGACTTGGAGCGCGGTCTCTTTATCGTTGACCAGCGTCGCCGGATCACCGCTTTCAATAAACGGGCCCAGGAGATAACCGGCTATCCCAAGGAAGAGGCATTAGGTCGCCATTGTTGGGAGGTCTTTCAAGCGAACCGTTGCCAGTCAGGCTGTTTCTTGAGGGCTACCCTGGAAGACGGGGTTCCGCGCCTCGATCAAGGCATGCGCATTATTACTAAGGTTGGGGAACGGCTTAGCCTGCTGGTGAGCACTGCGCCCATCAAGAACAAGCGGGGCATGGTGGTGGGCGCGGTGGAAACCTTCCAGTCCCTGGGCCCGGTCCTCCTTCCGGAGGAGGCCTCTGCCCCGGTTCCCGGGAAAGTAGAGATCATCGGCCAAAGCGCCTCCCTGAAAAAGCTTTTGGAGATACTGCCGGATGTGGCCGCGTCCAGCGCCACGGTGGTCTTGGAAGGGGAGTCGGGGACCGGCAAAGACCTCTTCGCCCAGGCCATCCACCAAAAAAGCCCCCGGGCCAAAGGCCCCTTTGTGGCCTTCAGTTGCTCGGCTCTAGTGGAGACCCTGATCGAATCGGAACTTTTCGGCCATGTGAAAGGGGCCTTCACCGGCGCGGTCCGGGACAAGGTGGGCCGGTTTGAACTGGCCCAAGGCGGCAGCCTGTTCCTGGATGAGATCGGCGAACTCAAACTGGAGTTGCAAGCCAAGCTGCTCCGGGTCCTGGAAACCCGGGTTTTTGAGCGGGTGGGCGGCACCCGGCCCCTTCCCCTGGAAGCCCGGATAATCGCCGCCACCAGTCGCAACCTCCTCCAGGAAGTGCGGCGAGGCCGGTTTCGCCAGGATCTCTTCTACCGCCTGCGAACCGTGTCCTTTTATCTGCCCCCTTTAAGGGAGCGGAAAGAAGACATTCCCCTGTTGGTGAACCATTGCCTGGCGCAGCTCAACCGCCTCTACGGCAAAGAGGTACGCGGGGTGGACCCCAAGGTGATCCGCCTCTTTCAGCACTACTCCTGGCCGGGCAACATCCGGGAACTGGAACGGGTGCTGGAGCACGCCTTCGTGTTCGTCAAGGGCGCGGTGATCACCCGAGACCACCTGCCCGAGTTGGAATCACCCCTCCCAAAACCCCCAGCGGACGCCACCCTGGATCATTTTCGGGGATCCGGAGAGCGCCTCAGCATTCAGAAGGCCTTGCATAGGGCCCAGGGGAGAAGAGAAGTGGCGGCCCGCCTCCTGGGCATCAGCCGCAGTTCCCTGTGGCGCAAGATGAAGGCCTACAATCTCATCTAAATCCTCTTTTGTTGCAGTTTTGTCTCATAATATCTCTAATTTTCTCAAAATAACAAGCAGTTAATTTGTTTCATAAAGTTTCATTTTGAAAATGAAACTTGAAACCTCAACTTTATCTAAAAACATATTTATTAGTTATTTCAATATCATACTCTCAGGCACAAGAATTGCTTTAACCAACCATAGTTAATTATTTTCAAAATTCTGGGAGAAGGCAATGAAAAAAGCTCCGAAAACCATTGACGATATCCTGGCCAGTTATCCACCCCATCCCCAGAACCTCATCAGCCTGCTCCAGGACGTGCAGACCAAGTTCAACTACATCTCCACCGAGCACCTGGCCTTGATTTGTGACTACGTGGGGATCCCGGTCACCCGGGCCTGGTCCGTGGCTACCTTTTACAAGTCCTTCAGTCTGGAGCCCCGGGGTGAGCACGAGATCAAGGTCTGCCTGGGCACCACCTGCCACCTCAAGGGTGCCAACCGCCTGTTAGAGGCCTGTGAACGGGCTCTGGGCGTGGCCCCGGGGGGCACCACCCCGGACCTGTACCTTACCCTGGATACCGTCAAGTGTGTCGGCGCCTGCGCCGAAGCCCCGGTGGTGATGGTGGACCAAGATTATTTGGGCCGGGCTTCCATAAGTTCCCTGAAGAAACAGTTGAAGAGACGGTAACGCCCAGAGCGGCCAGGAGGGAGTCATGAAAAAAATTAAGAATGCCGCCGAACTCCAGGTCCTGCGCCAAAGGCTGCTTGCGGCTCAAGACCCGGAGCAGCCGGTGGTCAGGGTCTGCCTGGGGCCGGGTTGCCTGGCCCTGGGCGCGGAAAAGGTCGGTCAGGCCTTTAAATCCGCCATCAGGAGCAAAAAGATTAAGGCTAAAGTCCAGCCCCTGATTAAGGAGACGGGTTGCCACGGATTCTGCAGTCAAGGAACTCTGGTGAGCTTAAGCCCTGCCAATCTCTTTTATGTCCGGGTCAGGCCGGATGATGTGGCGGAAATCGTGGAAACCAGCTTGGCGCAAGGCAAAACAGTGGAGAGGCTGCTTTACCAGGACAACGGCACTAGCTACCGGTCGGCCGAGGAAATCCCTTTTTACCGCGCCCAGCAAAAAATCATCCTCAAGAAGGTGGGGGTGATCGATCCCCGGGATATCAATGACGCCCTCCTGGCCGGGGCTTATCAATCATTGAGCAAAACCCTCACGGAGCTGTCTCCTGATGAGGTCCTCAGAACGGTAGAGGTTTCCGGTCTGCGGGGGCGGGGCGGCGGCGGGTTCCCCACCGGCTATAAATGGCGGCGCGCCGTGGATAATGCCCGAAAGAATCCGGGGCCGGTCTACGTGATCGCCAACGGAGAGGAAGGAGACCCCGGGGCCTTCATGGATCGGGCCATCATGGAGGGCGATCCCCATGCGGTGCTCGAAGGCATGATCATCGGGGGCTACGCCCTGGGAGCAAACCAGGGCTTCCTTTATGTCCGCCATGAATATCCCATAGCCATTCACCACCTCTCCATCGCCCTCCAGCAGGCCCGAGCCCTGGGATTGCTGGGAAAGAACATTCTGGGTTCGGGTTTCAATTTTGACCTCCAGATAAACCGAGGCGCTGGGGCTTATGTCTGCGGCGAAGAAACCGCGATTATCGCCTCCCTTGAGGGCCGGGTGGGTGAACCCAGGACTCGGCCCCCCTTCCCGGCCCAGGAAGGGCTGTGGGGCCGACCCACTATTATCAATAACGTGGAAACCTGGGCCAACATTGCTCATATCATCGAAAGAGGGGCCGAGTGGTACACCCAGCTGGGGGTACCCCAAAGCACCGGCACCAAAATCTTCTCCCTGGTGGGCAAGGTGAAAAACAGCGGCCTGGTGGAGGTGCCCATGGGAATCAGCCTGACCCGTCTGGTGGAGGAGATTGGCGGCGGGGTGCCCGGTCAGCCGCGGTTTAAGGCCGTCCAGACGGGGGGGCCTTCCGGAGGGATAATTCCCTATGAGTCAAAAGAACCCTTCACGGATTATCATTATCATCCCTCGGACTCTATTCCCGGAAGGAAAGAAATCTCCGTGGACTTCGATTCCATGGCCCAGACCGGCTCAATCATGGGGGGCGGGGGCATGATCGTCATGGATGACCATGACTGCGTGGTGGACGTGGCCCGCTATTTCCTGAACTTCCTTCAGGAAGAGTCCTGCGGCAAGTGCCTCCCCTGCCGGCTCGGGCTGAAGGGGATGCTCGAGTTCCTGGACTGCTTTACCCGGGGCCAGGGCGCGCCGGAGGATATCGACGCCCTGGAGAGCCTGGGGCGGGCCTTGGTGGACGGGTCGTTGTGCGGCTTGGGCCGCGCCGCCCCCAACCCGGTGCTCACCAGTATCCGCTACTTCCGGGACGAATACCTGGCCCATATCGTGGAGCATAAATGCCCCGCCGGAGTCTGCCGGGACCTGATCACCTACAGCATCGACCCAGAAATCTGTAACGGCTGCGGGCTGTGCGCCGAGGATTGCCCCGGGGCCTGCATCAGCGGCAAGAAAAAGAAGGCCTACGCCATTAACGCCGCGGCCTGCATCCGCTGCGGGACCTGCCAGGCCGTGTGCCCGGTGGACGCGGTGCGCGTGGCTTAAGGAGGTGCGCCCATGACGCCTAAAAAGAAAAAGCCGAAGATGATCAAATTCACCATCAACGGCCGCCAGGTGCAGGCCAAGCCGGAGTGGACCATCCTGGAAACGGCCAGGTTGAACCATATCCATATTCCCACGCTGTGCTTCCACCCGGCCATCACGCCCTGGGGGAGCTGCCGCCTGTGCGTGGTGGAGATGCGCTCTGAGAAGCAAGGGAAGATCATACCTTCCTGCCTCTCCCTGCCGGAGCCTGAAGTGGAGGTGTTTACCGAATCGGAGCGGGTGCAGAATGTGCGGCGCTGGGTCCTGGAGATGCTGCTGGCCGAGTGTCCGGCTTCCCGAGAGATCAAAGACCTGGCCGCCCGGTACGGGGTGACCTCCACCCGGTTCGGCATCACCGACCCCAAGGAGGACTGCCTCAGGTGCGGTCGCTGCGTGGCGGTCTGCCATGAGGTGGTGGGGGTGCAGGCGTTGACCTTTGGTTCCCGGGGGGTGAAGAAACAGTTGGAGACCCCCTACCGCATTCCCAACAGCGCCTGTATCGGCTGTGGTTGCTGCGTCTCGGTGTGCCCCACCGGGGCTTTACAGAACAGGCTGGACACCGTCCGGGGCGACCTGTCCCGGCGCACCGGCCACGGCTTTGCCCATTGAGGGGAGGTGATACTATGCAAACCGCCAAAACCTTGAAACCAGTCAGGCCGGAGTCGCGGCTGGGGATTTTCCTGTGTGAATGCGGGGAAGAGATCGCCCCTAAGGTGGATCTGGCCGCCCTGGCCCAAACGTTGGCCCAGGCCCCCTCGGTGGAGCACGTGGAAATCCTGCCCTTTTCCTGCCTCGCCCCCGGGCTGGATCGGATTAGGGAGGTAATAGCCCGGGAAGGGCTCAACCGGCTCATTGTTGCCGGATGCGAGAGCCGCCTCCTGCACAAGAAATTCGCTAGTTCCCTGGCGACCTTGGGAGAGCAGGAAGAGCAGATCGACCTGGTTAACCTCCGGGACCATGTGGCCAGAGTCCACCAAGCCACGCCCCGGGAACTGGCCGAAAAAGGGGCCAAACTCATCCGCGCTTCCCAGGCCTGGCTGGAGACCCTAAAACCGGCCCCCCGCCTCCGCATCGACTACCAGGGGCCGGTCCTGGTGCTGGGCGGGGGCATCGCCGCCTACGGCGCCGTCCAGGAACTGGCCGAGCAGGGGCTGGAAACTATCCTCATCCTGCACTGGGAGCCGGAGGAGGACATCCGGCGGGCTCACGGCGTTTACCCTGGGGATGACCACAGCTTCCACCAGTTGCGGAACCTCATCCAGAAAGTGGTTACCTCTCCCCTGGTCCGCACGGTCCGGGCTGGAGAGCTCCAGCAGGTCTCCGGCAGGTTCGGCGATTACACCGCCACCTTGGCCGCGGCGGAGGGGGAAGAAAGTTTGGCGGTGCAGGCCGGGGCTATCATTGCCGCCCTGGATTGGGAAGTAGCCCACCAACTCCCGGAGTGCGGCCATGACGGGGAGCGGATTATTTGTCAGGTGGAGATGAACGAATTTATCCGGGAGGGTCAGCCCCTGAGCGGCAAAATAGTTTTCTGGATAAATGACCTGGAGTCCGGCCAGCCGTTTGCCGCCCCCTTTTCCCTGGAGGGCGCCTGGAATATGGCTATCCATCTCCGGGAAACCTTTCCCGAGACCCAGGTGTCAATCCTTTACGACGGTAGCCTGCCCATACCCTTCGGCACGTTTGACCGGGTCCGGGCCCGACAATTGGGGATCGCTCTCATCCCCTATGAGGGCAAAATCCGCCCCCAGGTGAAAAGTGAATATATCTCCTTCAACCGGATGAATATCCAAACAGAACAAGACCTGGGCTGGGATCTCCTGGTGCTCTCGCCCCGGCGCCAACCTGGGGCCGAGGCCCTCCGAACTGCCAAAATTCTGGGCCTGGAAGTCAAGGAAGAAGAGTTTCTGGAGAGGTCGCCCCAGATGGTCCGTCCGGAGCAGGTGGTCCTGGATGAGAAGCTTATCGTCGGCTCTGCCAGCCAACCCTGCGATCTGCGGGGTGCTTTGAGCCAGGGGCGGCGGGTAGCCAAAAAAATCGGCGCTCTGGTCAGGAAGGCCCAGGCCGGGGAACTTTACGCTCCCCCAGTGATTTCCGTCATGGATCAGAGTAAATGTTCGGTATGCACCCTCTGCCGAGAAATCTGCGACTGTCTGGCCATCCAACCGGTGAGCGGTCCGGTTGAGGGCCTGGGCCGCGATGTCCCCCGGATGGTGGACCCCATGCTTTGCACCGGGGAGGGAACCTGCGCGGCCTCCTGCCCGGAACTGGCCCTCACCCTCCAGAACTGCACCCTGGCTCAACACCTGGCGAGGGTGACGGCTCTGGCCCATAGCCTGGAAGCTCGCGAGGTGATGGGGTTCGGCTGCCAATGGTCCGGGGCGGCCGCGGCGGACCAGACCGGAATGCGAGGCTTGCCCTACAGCCGGCGTTTTTATCTGCTGCCGGTGCGTTGTCTCGGGCAGATCGACCCGATAGTCATGGGCCGCGCCTTCCTGGAAGGAGCCAATGGCCTCCTCCTCATCGGCTGCAACCCTGAGGAATGCCACCACAGCTACGGCATCGACCATACCTGGAGCCGGGTCTGGGTCCTCAAAAAGCTCCTGGACCTGGTCAATTTGGGACGGGACCGCATTGCCCTGGCCCACAGCGACATCACCAAGCCGGATCAGTTCGTGAGCACGGTGGAGAGCTTTATTAAAACCATAGACGCCCTTGGCCCCATTAATCGGGACCTCGAGACGCAAAGCAAACTTCAGGCCCTTTATGACACGCTGCACGGCTATCGGGTGCGCTGGGTCCTGGGGGTCAGCCTGCGCCGGCCGTGGGAGACTTCCTACCCCATGCACATGCCCAATCCGGCCGCCTATGATCGTACCTTAACGGAAATCGTTACCGAGGAATTCTTCCGGGCCCGGGTGAGAAATATGCTGCGGGTTAAAGGCAAGTCGTTGCAGCTTTCCGAAATCTCTGCGGCTTTAGGAGTGGACGAGGAGCGGGCTCACGATTACTTAAAAGATATGGGGCATGAGGGGCTCATTTCCATTGTCTTCGTCAACCGCACCCTGTACTACGGCCTGCCTTTCAGTCCGCAATGATTTGGCTTCTTAGGCGGTGGCCCAGCCCGCCGCCTAAGAGGCTCGAGCCCGTCTTTCCTCTGCGCCTCTTCCCTGAAGACCTGGCCCACTCGTGGGAGACACGCAGGCTTGACCCACCAAGCAATTACCGATGGATTCCCAAACAAGGGAACATTCTTTGCCCATTTCCCCCGATATTTCCCTGCAAAAGCTGACCCCAATAGTCCAAAGAAAAACCTGGCAGTTTGCTTTGCCTCCGCCAACTAAAAATTGCCGCCTGCCTCTATCGTTGTAGGAATTTACAGCAAACTAATTTTATCATTAATATTAGCAGGATAACTTATTGTACCGGAATATTTGTGGCTTTATCCGACAATTAGTGGTCAATGATAATTACTCTAACATGGTTAATATCCTTGTAAAATCTAATACTTATAACCGAACGCCCAGGTTGGCACATTCATTGCTGTATCCTAGGTCAAACCTCAATAGGAGGGGCGATTTCATGGATAACTATGCAAAAATGGCTGAGGTGTTCGGCTTTCAGGTACCCACTGATATCTATTACTTGCACCGGGGTCATGCCTGGGCCAGGCTCGAAGACACCGGTGAGGTACGGGTGGGATTGGACGATTTTTCTCAGAAAATCTTGGGACCGGCAGACGAAATCAGATTGCCCCAAGTCGGCAAGGTCTATTACCAGGATCATATCTGTGTGGCCCTGTTCAGACAGGGGCGCAAGGCTTCCTTCGAGGCCCCGGTAGACGGCGTTATCGAGGAAGTCAACCCTAAGGTTCGTCAGAACCCAAGCCTGGTTCATGACGATCCCTATGGGGAAGGCTGGTTGTTCATGGTCAAGCCCATTAATCTTAAACCCAATCTGGACAATCTGTTCTCAGGCGAGGCCAATGTCACCTGGATCGATGAAGAATCCCGCCACCTGTTGAATGTGATGGAAACCACCGTTGGCGTTACTCTTCCGGATGGAGGCTCAGTGATTGATGATGTTATCGGCCATCATCCGGATATCGGCTGGCGCCCCCTGGTCAAAGAGTTCTTTTTACGCAATCTGGCTAGCAAAGGTTACCTGCGGCCCACTAAGTGGGAGAAGGGCTCATGAAAGCCGGGGGATAGGAGGACGGGGCATTTACCTCCAACGCCCCGTCCTGTTGACGCAGACTGCCAGAAAGGACGGAAGGTAAAACCATGACAACTAGGGTCATAGAGGCCAAGAAGCCCTGCATCTGGATGGAAGCCGGCGTGATCGATTTCAAAATCTGTAATAAGGACTTTGATTGCGCAAATTGTGAATTCGACCGGAGCATGACCGAAGCTGCTGCCCAAAAATTGACCTGGCGGCAGGCCGAAAAACCGCCGGATAGTGAGAAAGCCGGGACAGCTCCCTGGGAAGACAAGATGCGGCAACGCTTCGGGGAGCAGGAGAAGTGCCGACTCATGAAGACCCGGCATTGCCATCAATGTTCCTTTGATGAACTCCTGGAAGAGCAATTCGATTTCTTCCTGGCCCCGGAAAGACCTAAAGTCCAGAAGGTCTTTGGCTTCGGGGTGCCGACCTCAAATTTTCTCCACCGCGGTCACACTTGGGTGGCTCTCGAGAATGCAGGACGGGTCCGCATTGGTTTAGACGACTTTTCCCAGAAAATCCTGGGCCCTGCCGACCAAATCAGGCTCCCTGAAGTGGGGGAGGAAATTCGCACCGACGAGGTAGCCCTGACCCTATACCGCCAGGGAAAAAAGGCGACAGTTCTGGCGCCTCTGAATGGCGTCATTGAGGTGGTAAATCCCAAGGTCCAGCTTAGGCCCGGTCTGGCGCATGCTGACCCTTATGGCGAGGGTTGGCTGTTCGTCGCCAGTCCCAGCAATCTCAAACCGGACCTGGAAAAAATGCTTTTTGGCCAGTGCAATATCGCCTGGATCGAACATGAATCCCACCGGCTGCTGGGGATGTTGGAATCCGCCGCGGGGGTGACGCTTCCCTCCGGAGGGGTGATCATTGACGACGTCATCGGGGTATATCCGCAGTTGGGATGGCAGCGCTTGGTGCGGGAGTTTCTCCATAGCGCTTGAGTCGGGCTTCCCGCCCGGATAATGCGGTTCCTAAGAGTCGAGGTGGTATTTCTTGATTTTCTGGTACAGCGTGCTGCGGTTGATGCGCAGAATCCTGGCGACATGGGAGAGGTTGCCGCCTTTGGTGGCGAGGAGATGGGCAATATGTTGCCGCTCCAGTTCCTCCAAGGATAATTCCCCAAATTCTACTTCCCCGGGCGGAGTCAGAAAAGACAGGTCACTAAGTTTAATCTGCCGGGTTTTCCCTACCACCACCGCCCGTTCCATGGCGTTTTCTAACTCCCGGACGTTTCCCGGCCAGGGATAGCGCTGCATCGCCTCCAGGGCCTTGGGATGGATGGAGTCGATCATCTTTCTGGTCTCGGTGGCGTAGCGTCTGAGGAAATGTTGGGCCAGTAGGGGAATATCTTCCGGCCTCTCCCGCAAGGGCGGCACCTGGAGGTGAATGACGTTCAGGCGATAGAACAGGTCCTGGCGAAAGGCTTTCCGGCGAACATCCTCAGGGAGGTCGTGGTTAGTGGCGGCGATGACTCGAAAATCACTGTGCAGCAGGACGGTTCCCCCCACGCGGGTAAATTCCCGGGTCTCCAAGACCCTAAGCAGATCGATCTGCATCTTTATGGAAATGTCACCTACTTCATCCAGGAAGAGGGTCCCGCCATGCGCCATTTCCAGGCGACCTTTCTTGGCATATTTGGCGTCGGTGAAGGCTCCTTTCTCATGGCCGAAAAGTTCGCTCTCCAGGAGGTTTTCCGTAAAGGCGCCGCAGTTGATGGCGATAAAGGGGGCATAACATCGGGGGCTCTGAGCATGGATAGCCCGGGCCACCAGTTCTTTGCCCGTGCCGGTTTCCCCGCTAATCAAGACGGTGGCGTCGGACTGGGCCACATCAACAATGGTTTCGAAAAGCTTGAGCATGACCGGAGACTGACCAACCAGGTTTTCAAAGCGGGTAACAGTCGCCAGCCGCTCCTTTAAGATGAGGTTCTCCACCGCTAGATCCCGCATCTGGACCAATTTGTCGATGGTGAAATCAAGTTGCTCAAGCTCGAAGGGCTTGAGCAGATAATCGAAGGCTCCCCCTTTTATTGCCTCTATTGCGTCATAGATATCGCCGTAAGCCGTCATCATGAGGATGGCCGAGTCGACTTCGCTTTCCTTGAGTTTCTTGAGCAGGGTAAGGCCATCCATCTCCGGCATTTTGACATCGATGAGAATGATATCGTAATGATTTTCCTGGGTCTTCGCCAGGGCCGTAGGACCATCCGCCGCGGTCTCAACCTGATAGCCGCCCCGTTTCAGCCAGCCGCAGAGAGATTCCCGAATACTCAGCTCGTCATCCACCACCAGGATGCTGGTCTGTTTATGAGGCGGCAGCAATTTCTTCTCCCGGTTTGTAGGCAGGCAGACGAATAGTGAAGGTGGTCCCTTGACCCAGGACGCTGTCCACTTTGATAGTGCCTTGGTGGTCTTTGATGATGCCGTACACCACGGAGAGCCCGAGCCCGGCGCCGGAGCAGGTCTTTTTCGTCGAAAAGAATGGTTCAAAAATCAGGGTAATATTCTCTTTGGGAATACCCTTTCCGGTATCGGTGACCTTCACCAACACCTCGTTCCGCCGAGAATTCTTTGTTTCCACGGTGAGAGTACCCCCCTGCGGCATGGCCTCTTGGGCGTTAATGAAGAGATTCAAAAAGATTTGTTTTATCTGTCCCTTATCCGCCAAGACCGGGAGCAGGTCCGAAGCCAGTCGGCGTTCCATGGCGATGCCCTGCAAACGCATTTGGTACCCGACGAGAGCTAACATCTCCGCGGCCACCCCATTGAGGTCCAGCCGTTCGAAATCCGGCTTGGTCTTGCGAGAAAAGGCCAGTAGGTTAGAAACCGTTCTGCTGACCCGGGAGGTCTCACCATGTACCATGGCGAGATAATGGCGGATTTCCCCCAGTTCTTCCTGGCTGAGGGTCTCCTCGTCCAACATGCTCTGCATCAATCTGACGAAGTTGAGAATCCCTGTTAGGGGGTTGTTGATTTCGTGCGCCACGCTGGCGGACAACTTCCCCAAAGAGGCCATCTTGTCGTCGTGAAGTATCCGGGTGCGGGCATTGACCTCCTGGGTGATATCCCGTGACAGGTCCACTACTTGATGGATTCGTCCTTGCGCGTCGTGCAATGGGTGACAGACCACGTGATAATAGCGCTCCCGGCCAGCCTTATCGAAGTGCACATGGGTGGCTGAGGCCGCCTTCCCTGTAGCCACTGCCTCTTGTAAAGGACAGGGATGATCGGGGGTAGAGCACGGCACGGTTAGGTGGTGCGACACTTCGTAACAGTGTTTGCCCACCACTTTTTCCCGCTTAAGACCTATCATCTCCAGGAAAGCGCGGTTAACTTCTATGATCTTGTAGTCGAGATCGATCACCATCAGGTGATCCTCGATGCCGTTGACAATGGTCTCGAGAAAGGCCTTATCTTTCCGAGTCCTGGCTTCCGAACCTTTAAGGGCCTCCTCCAATAGCTTGCGGGGGGTGATATCTTTGATAACCTCGATACCCCGCTTTTTGGTACCTTGCGGCGGGCCCAAAGGAGACAGGGTAATTTCATTATAACGAACCGTGCCATCTGAGTCGGTAAAGTGCTGTAAAACTTGGGCGGTTTGGCAATGCTCTAAGGCGTCCGGCAACGGACAGCTCAGGCCTTTGTGGTCGCAGGGCTCATCAAACTGATGAAAGGCTGCATAACATGGTTTGCCGATGACTTCATCCACTTTTCTGTGGAAGCGGTTAAGAAAGGCGAGGTTAGCTTCCTCCACTAAATAATCGGGTCCCAATACGAGCACAGGATCGGGCAGGTAATCGAAGATTCTCTGAAACCGGGTTCGCTGCCCGGCTAACTTGATTTCACTCTCCACCTTGCTCCGTAGCCGATCCTCTTCTCGGTGCAGGATATCCCAGAAAAGACGCGCCTTGATGTGGTCGATGATCTGGGTGTGGGCCCCCTTTTGCTGAGTGATACTATCCCGTACTCGCGGGTCTCCGGTGAGTTCCAGAATAACATCTGGATTCGCCTCCAGGAGGGGTCCATATTCGGTAAATGTCGGAATACCCATATCCCTTGCCAGAATGATTCCCTGGGCCTGGGTATTAGGATCAGCCACCCCGATGATTTCAATTCTGCCCCGGTAACGCTGATCCCTGCTAACAAGCTGGATAACCTCATGACCTCCTTTGCCTCCCCCCACGATGCCGACTTTCAGGGGCGCTTCTTGGATTGGGGTTAAATTTATGGAAATAAGGTCCCAGAAGTCCTCCCAGGAAAAAGGGCGATCAACATTGAGGACCATCAACCCCTCAGGGAGCTGTTCTTTTAGATGCAAAGACACTTCCGGACAGCCGGTGGCATTAACAATGAGGTCTAATTCGGGCAGGTTAACTAAGTCAGCGAAATCCACCGTTACAAAGAGATTATGGCGGGAAGCATACAAGATGCCGGGAGCTTTGGGGTTCAGATCTGCTACTCCCACCAGGCGCAAGGGCTGGTCAACTGCCCGGGGAGGCACCAGGGCCTCCAGAATGGCCATTCCTTGCCGGCCTGCTCCCACCAGGGCCAGATTATAGAAATGCCTGCTAGGACTCATGATGCACTCTGGGATAAATGAGCCGGCGTTACCTTCCTTCCAGCAATTTCCCTGGGGCCGCTCCGGCCAGGATTACTTCGGCGCCTTTTCTATTATTTTACAAATTCCGCCGCATTTTGGTTACAGATTTTTTTGCTCTGCTACTGCGCTCGGGGCGTTCAGTCCACCCTTGCTTCTTTAAGCGCCTCTTCTGCCATGTTTCCTCGGCAAATATCCCTCAACCGCGAAATGCCTAAGTTATGAGTTATTCCAGGGTTGTTTTGACGGTCATTGCTCCCCAGGGGATTCTCAGACGGACCTGAGAAACTCCCTAACCAGACGCTCCCATCCTAATTGGGGGAACTGGCCGTAAACGTCGTCAATGATCCCACCGCCGGAAGGGAGGGTGGCACCCATAGCAGGCTCCAGCATCTCCAGGAGCCTGAGGGTCTCCTCTTCCATCCAGACGGTGTTGTCTTCGCCGCAGATCATCTGTCGCAGGTCCGGCTGCAGGTTAGTGGGCGCGACGACCATCAACCAGCCATCGCCGTAGGGATCGTCATGGGCCAGTCCAGGTCTGGCCAGCACCTTGGGATTCACCGCTTCGATGACCCCATACATCGGCGCCAGGACCGCGGCCATTTGGCCCCTGCGACTTAGGCCTAATACGGCTTCCTCCCGCCGAATTTCCTCCCCGACGGCGGGCAGTTTGATTTCATCACCCGGACCCAGCACCTTTTGGGAAAAGTCATCCAGACCAAGCCGCACTCTGGAATCGCTCTCCAGGGCTACCCAGGTATGGCCCCGGTGGAGATAGCGGGATGTGGGTACATTGAGGCCGAAGACTTCCTCCAATTGATCCATTAACTTTGCCAGCCTTACTGCGCAACCGTGGGATACCGACCTCCGGACGCCGGGTTCCAGCGCCGAGTTTGGTAGTAGTTTGATGGCGTCATCCCCGGAGCGCCTGGGGAAAAGGGCCGTGCCCGGCCTGACTCGATCGTTCAAGTAAGCGGTTGCCGTAATCGTCCCTGTCCGGCTACTGGTCTCGATCTGCTCTCCCGCCTGGATTCCCAGCTGCCGAGCGTCTCGAGCATTGATTTCGATGCAAACCTCCTGATTGGCCGGAAGGAACCTGGTGGCCTGCGGCCTCTGGCCGCCGGCGGGGGGCCGAATGGAAATGGCCTCGGTAGTCAGCCAGAAAGGATATTCGTCGTCTTTTTCGTAGGACCAAAAGCTAAGGTTGGCCAGCAACTGCTCCACCGAATCGATCAAGTCCCGGGGGGCGTTGGCCGCCAGGGAATTGAAGAGGAGCCGACCTGGGTCAATGCCGGCCTCCGCCAGCAGGCCCTGCACCTGCTCTACCCCCCACTGGGCGCAAATATTGCCGTGGGTAGATTTGCAGTTGTCCTGAGGACAGGAGAGGACCAGCACCCCATCAGCGCCGGAGGTAAAGGCCTGCAGCAAATAATCCGGGTCAATCTTGCCAGCACAAGGTACCTTAATGGGGGTGAAGCCCAGGGGTAGGGAAGCGGCATAGTGCCTAACCGCGGTTTGGTAGGCCTCCCAGGCCGAATTGCGGCACATAAAGGCCACGATCCGGGGGCCTAATTGCGGCTCAAGAGCCGCCAATTGCGCCGCTACCTGGTCGTCGGTGAAATTCCGAACCTGGATGGCGTTTTGCGGGCACTGGCTGGCGCAAACTCCGCAACCCTGGCAGGCCAGCTCGTTGATAATGACCCGGTTGTCCCAGGTGATGGCGCCGTGAGGGCAGAGCCGGTGGCAGGTTAGGCAGAGGGCGCACTTCCCCCGGTCCACCGCAGCCCTCCCTTGGGGGGCGAGCGCTTCGCCTTGGCCCAAGAGGCCCTGAATCTCACTGACAGCCGCACTGATATCGGTTTCGGTCCCGTTCAGGTCCATGATTCCCCGGCCAGGCCCCACCACATAAATGCCGCGCCGGGAGGTGACCACCGGGAGATGGTGGACATTGCCGGCCTGGAGAAAACCCCCGGGGCCTATAGGCAACCGCAGCAGCTCAGCCAGCCCAACGTTGTCTTCGGCAGCCCGGTATTGATCGTCATAAACCGCCAGATCAACCCTTAGACCCAGGTTCCGGCGCAGCGTCGGCTCAAAGAAGGATAACAACAGACCATCGTCACCTAGGCTGATTGTCGGACACTCATTTAACTTGAAGAGAACCAAGCCTGCCTCCTGGTCGCCCTGCATGGCCCGCTGCAGGCCAGGGCCCGCCAGCTTGGCATCCCCTACCAGAAGGTACACCCGGCTTCCGGCCGCCAGCAGCTGGGACGCAGTCTTCAAGGCCCGCTCCAGGGGCAGGGGTTGGCTATATCCGGCCAAGCCGATCAGGAAGGCCACCGCCCCTGGAATATCCGTTTTGTCGCCACCGGCCAGCAACTCTTCCATCCGGTTCAGGGATATCACCCCAGGATGTTCCGGGGCGTGGTAGCTCGGCGGGGCTTCTTGCAGCTCTAACTCAGGAGCCAGCACCAATGCTCCTGCCTGTTCAATCATGCGTCCTTGCAAGGTGGCCAGGCACAGGCGGAAATTTCCGGTGACCCCGCTAAAATCCCTGATCTTGGCGCCGTTGATTATCCTGATAAGGTCGTGTTCCTGGGCCTGCCGGACTAGCAAATCAGGAGAGGTCGTGGTCTCGCAAGACTCCAGGGGCAGGGGAGTTAACCCCTGGTTGGGGTTAGCCAGAATCACCGGATAGCCCAGCTCCGCCAATTCCCAGGCAGTTCGCAGACCAGCATAAGAATCCCCCCAGACCAGAACTTGACGACTGACCGGGATGGCATGCGAAACTATGGGCCAGGCCCGGCTGGCTCGGGAAGCCGCCAGGCGGATCATTTCCAGGCCTTTAGCGGTCCGGGAACCTTGATCCGGGTGTTCCAGGGCTGCGGTCAGGTCCACCTGCATGAGGAATTCAGGGTTCAAGCCCAGCTCACCCATCAACAAGCGGGCCACCCCGGCCCCCCGATGTTCCGGGTCTTTAGCCGCCAGGACCACCGGTTTGATCTCCTGGTCCGCCTGGAGAAAAGTCCGAACCTGCTCCTCTTGCGCCGCGGCGGACAGAGCTGGATCCACGGGCAGCACCCGGCAGTTAGGCAGATCCGCCACCGCCCGGGAAAAGTCCCGGATATCGAGCCCGGCCGCCACCAGCTCCGGGCCGTGCATTATCAAAACATTCAGCTCTTTCAGCGGATTGGCCAAGTTCATGTCCTTTCCTCCAGATATTGGCGTACCTGCCGAACCGACTGGGTCGCCTGGGCGATACATTCCAGGATGTTTTGGGGGCCGGTCACGGTTCCGGTCGGGAAAATCCCCGGGCTTTTCATCCGGTTGCCGTTCAACCCGTCCTTGAAGAAGCCGTCCGGAGTCAGTTCCAGGCCCAATATTTCCGCCAGTTTGACATTGTCGGGCCCCGGAGCGATGCCCACCGCCAGGACCAGCAGATCGACCACCCGGGCCCGGGCCCGGCCGCTCGCCTCATCCAGGAAGCGCAACTTCAGACTGCCATCCGCGGTGGCAGCTAGGTCTCCGGGAAGAGCCCGAATCAACTCCACTTCCCGCTTGGCCTCCTCCTCGAAATTCTTGGGGTCTGGTCCCACATTCTGCAGATCCATATAAAATGTAGTCACTTTGCACTCAGAGAAGCGGTAGCGGATCAGCCGGGCCAGCCGCAACCCATAGGCGCAGCAGACCCGGGAGCAATAAGGATGGTCCTGGTCCCGGCTGCCAACGCACTGGATGAAGGCCAGGCGCCGTACCCGCCGGCCATCGCTGGGCCTGAGCAGCGGCCCCCCCCGTTGCATCATCTCCTCCAATTCACGGCCGGTGATGATGGCGGGAGAATGACCACTGGCATAAACCGCCCGGCAGGCAGGCTGGGCAGGCTGATAACCGGTGGCCAGGATAAGGCACGAAGCAGCAAATGGGGTGACCGTCTCGGTCCGCCTCAGATCGATGGCCTGGGTGGGGCAGATTTCCTGGCAGCGGCGGCAGGAGCCGTCTTGATAATAGAGACAGGCGGCGGGATTCACCGCAAAACGGGGATGGTTCTCGGCAGAGACGGCACTTAAAATGCCTCCGGGCGCCGGGCATTCCTCCAGGCAGAGGCCGCAATTCAGGCAGCGGTTAGGATCGACGACCCGGGGCTGCGATTTCAGGGTGAGTTGCAGCAGGCCGTTTTCCCTGCGGCAGTCAACCATCTCCGTGTGCGCATAAAAAGTAGGGCCTGGGGCGGCAAAGAGATCCCGCAAACTCTGTTCGACCCGGCAGGAGCCGCATTTCTGGCAAGTATCGGTGGCCTTGCAGACAAAGCTGGCGGCCTGTCCACCGAAAAAGGGGCTCTTCTCCATCAAAGCCACTTCCAGTCCTGCCTGGCTCAGCTCCAAAGCCGCGGTGATCCCGGCGATGCCACCGCCCACGACCATGACTGAACCTCGTTTTTCTTTCGATGGCCGACCCGCCTCCATTTAAGCCTCCTGTTCCGGTCTGCTTCCCCTTGCCTTTCCCTAAGAACTCAGTGCCGAGATGTTGTTGCCGATGCTCTTGAGGGAGCGGGCCCTTCGATCCCGCAATTCACCGCTTCCTTTGTCTCTCGTCTGTGAGGAAGACCTGAATCAACGCCATACCGTCCAGGTCAATATGTGAAAGAGCAAGAGATATGCCAGCCCGGAATAGAAGTATATGTGGTTGATATTTAAGTAAATTAATGATATCTGCGATATTGCCCGGGGCGGCCAGGTGTTCGATAATCCAACAATTAATCGGGCTTACCAGGTAACTATTTAATAATTCAATTAATATCTTGAGAAGACCAACTGTTCGATAATTCAACACCACGGATTTGTTAATGGGGGAGGCATTCCAGCAAGAGCCGTTTGTGGTTTTACTGGAACAGCCTCAGTTGGTAAAATGGCCGAAAGGAGAGGATCTGTTCCCGGGACCTAAGGCCCAGCAGCACCTCTCCACTAGAGGGATGGCATGCAGGAATGGAAATTAAGGTTTCCCAACTCCGACCTATGAGGTCGGACTCGCAGAATGTCCGGGATTTTTGCAAGAAATATGAAAAATCATTAAAGGAAAAAGGAGTAATTTTCGAATTAATTGATGACAGGAGTTTTTCACGATCTTGCATCCTATAGTAGGTTAATGTCATGAGTAAGTGGGAGAAATTTGAAGATCTGATCCCTGTGGACGACCCTCAAGCAGTATTCGAGGAAGTGCGTCGTATGGTGGCGGTGACCAATGGGCAGGCAAATCTCAGGCTCTTGTGCAAGGTATTTGAGGATGTGTTCAAGCTCTTCAGGGGAGAATATCCCGGTTATCAGAAGTGCAACACCTTGTACCATGATTTCAAGCATACTACGGACTGTCTACTGGCCATGGCCCGCCTGATACACGGGGCCTCTCTCAATGGCCTCACCCTTCCGGACCGGGACGTGATCCTGGGGCTGACTGCGGCGCTGTTCCATGACAGCGGGTATATTCAAGGTGACGATGACCAGGAGGGTACTGGGGCCAAGTATACCCTCGTCCATGTGGAGCGCAGTGTGGCCTTCATGGAAAAATACTTCCACCAGGCGGGATTACCCCTTCGGGACTTAAATTACTGCCAGTGCTGCGTGCGGTGTACTGGCCTTGAGGTGAAAATCGGGGGGATCCCGTTTGAATCTGCGCATCACCAGGCGGTGGGCTGGATGCTGGGAACCGCCGATCTTCTGGGGCAGATGGCGGATCGCAATTATCTAGAACGGCTGCCCTTTCTTTACCAGGAGTTTAAGGAGGCACATGTTCCCGGGTTCGAGTGCGAACTAGATCTCTTGAGAAAAACCCCGGCCTTTTGGGAATTCACCCAGTTCCGGATGGCCTCGGAACTGGGAAACGTGGCCCGCTACATGCGGGATCACTTCCGGGAGTGGTGGGGCCTGAACCGGGATTTAAACCGAGAGACCATCGAAGGGAATATCGCTTACCTTAAATTCGTCCTGGAACATCACGAATCAGAATACCGCAAGTACTTGCGCCCCCGGGGTTTAATCAAAATTTTATCCAAAAATACAAAATCCCAGGGTAATAAGGGTATGCAGGCCGCACTTCTGGCTGATTAAAACATTACTTGATTACCCCTATCCTTGGAAGACCCAGCTGTGTGTACGAGACCTGCTATTTGGGATACAATAAGTTACTGTGGGTAATAGTTGCTTAGTAACATGTATTACATATAATGCCCATATTGTAAAATACTTTTTAACAGATGCCTAAATGTGGGACTAATAATATGTCCAGTGCCTATATGGAAAATGGCGGGGTGGGATATTGGTGTTGTAATTGTAAAGAATCCCTCCAAAAGATGAGAGGAGAGATTTGAAATAATGACAGATATTATAAAGCAGTTAAAAAACCTACCCATTGACAAAGTGGCCGAAGTGGGGCCTGGAAATAACTGCTATATATTCGCAATTCCGCAGAAATAATAAGTTCTTGGTAAGTTCCGGGTAACTTCACTGATTCCTTGGTTAACTAAGCCGGCGCCTTGCGGATAATGTTATCCCCCACCCAGGCGTTCCAGCAGGCGGGCCCACAGCCGCTCCCGGCCTTCATGGGTGAGGGCGGAAAACCAGATGAGCTCCGGTACGGCCATCCCGAAGGGCGTTAGGGTCTCCGCCAGGTGCTGCGCCTGGCGGCGGCGCTCCCCCTGCTTCAATTTGTCCGCCTTGGTCAGTACTGGTATGACCGCCCGTTGTCTCTCCTGCAGATACTCCCAGAGAAATAGCTCCTCCGGCCCCAGCCGGCGGCGGCTGTCCTGGAGGAAGACCACGGCGGCCAGATTTTCCCGGCTTCCCAGGTAATCCAGCACCAACTGCCCCCATTGCGCCTTGAGCTCCCGGGAGACCGCGGCATAACCGAAGCCCGGCAGGTCCACAAAATGCCAGCGGCGGTTCACCAGGAAGAAATTGAGAGCCCGGGTGCAGCCCGGCTGCGAACTGGTGCGCACTAATTTTTTGCGACCCAGCAAGACGTTAATCAGGGAGGACTTGCCTACGTTGGAGCGGCCCAGGAAGGCGACCTCCGGCAGCCTGCCGTCCGGCAGGTTTTCCCTCCGATGGATGCTGAAAAGATATTCGGCGGCAGTGATTTTCGGAATACTCATGCGGCTGACCTGGCCTAGTAAAAGGGGCTCCCGGCGGGGCCGGTTGCTAATCTTGCCTAGGAGAATGGGGCAAATATTCTTTGGGAGAGGAGGCCAGGGGGTCCGTGGTCCCCCGGCCCTCCTCTCAAGAAATTCTTGCTATATTCTCAATATATACCACATTTTCCCGGAAAAGCTGGGTCGCGATTTGACCGCCGGCGGGCGCGGGCCTGGCCCGGGCCCTGGTCCCCATTTTCGCCTTTATCCCGCCCTCACCTTGACGCCTTCCGGTTTTCCAGTTAAATTTTTAAGTTAAGCAAGGAGGCAGTAACTACGTGGCCTGGGGTTTATGGTTTCAGTTCTGGTTGGGGGTGATTACCCTATTTGCCGCGCTTTTTGTCCTGCTGATGGCGCCCATCGACCGAGAGGGCAGAATGGTGCAATGGACCGCCCGCTGGTGGGCCCGCACCCTGTTGCGCATGGCCCACGTCCCCGTCGAAGTGCAGGGTCTGGAGCACCTGACCCCGGGTCAGGCCTACATCTTTGCCGCCAACCATCGCTCCGATTTCGATATTTTCGCCCTGCTCACCGTCCTGCCGGGCCGGCTGTCGTTTGTCGCCAAGAAATCCCTCTTCCAGATCCCGTTTTTCGGCCAGGCCTTGAGACGCATGGGCTCCGTGCCGCTGGATCGTGACAACCTCAAACAGGCCATCAAGAGTCTGGACCGGGCCGCCGCCCTGGTGCGGGCTGGCGCTTCCATGATCATCTACCCGGAAGGCACCCGGGTCTCCACTCCGGAGCTCATCCCCTTCAAAAAAGGCGTCTTTACCATGGCCTCCAAGGCGGGCCGTCCCATCGTGCCGTTGAGCATCAACGGCACCCGCTTCATCAAGTCCCGGAGTCTCTGGCGGGTCAAACCCGGGCCGGTCCAGGTGATCATTTCCCCTCCCATTAATCCCAAGGATTACCGGCGCAAAGAGGACCTGATGGCCGCGGTTTTTCAGGCGATCGCCGCCCACTACGACCCTTATTACCCCTATGGACCGGACAGCTCCCCCGAATAATTGGGTCGATCTCACCTTCCTGGGTGGCGTCGGCGAGATCGGCCTCAACCTGCTGACCCTGGAGACCGCCGACCACCTGGTGGTGGTGGACGCGGGCCTCATGTTCCCCGAAGACCCCACTTTGGGGATCGACATGGTCATTCCGGATTTTTCCTACCTGAGGGAGCGCCGGGACAAGCTCACCGCCCTGATTTTGACCCACGGCCACGAGGACCACATCGGCGCCGTCCCCTTTTTTCTCAAGGAATTCGCCGCCCCGGTCTACGGCACCCTCCTGACCCTGGCCCTGCTCCGGGAGAAACTCAAGGAACACGGCCTGCTGCCCCACGCCGACCTCCGGGAGATTCGGCCCCTGGAGCCCCTGGCCCTGGGGCCCTTCGAGTTCGAATTCATCCGGGTCTGCCACTCCATCGTGGACGGGGTGGGCTTTGTGGTCCGCACCCCCCAGGGCTATCTGGTGCACTCCGGCGACTTCAAGATCGACCAGACCCCGGTGGCCGGCGCCGCCATGGACCTGAACCGCTTTGCCCACTACGGCGAAAAGGGCGTCCTGGCGCTGCTCTCCGACTCCACCAACGCCGAGCGCCCCGGCTACACCCTGTCCGAGCGCCAGATCGGCTTAACCCTGGAGGGCCTCATCCGGGAGGCCCCCGGCCGGGTGATTGTGGCGGTCTTCGCCTCCCACATCCACCGGATGCAGCAGATTGTCAACCTCGCCGCCCAGTTCGGGCGAAAGGTGCTGTTCAACGGCAAATCCATGGTGACCAACTCCCGGATAGCCAAAGAGCTGGGCTACCTGGAGGTGCCGCCGGGCCTGGAGATCAACCTCGGTGATCTGGACCGCCTGCCGCCCTCCCAGGCCATCGTCATCACCACCGGCAGCCAGGGGGAGCCCCTGAGCGCCCTGGCCCGCATGGCCCTGGAGGCTCACAAGCAGATCCGCATCCGCCCCGGGGACCTGGTGATTCTCTCCTCCCGCTTTATCCCCGGCAACGAACGGGCTATCACCACGGTGATCAACAACCTCTACCGCCTGGGGGCGGAGGTGGTTTACAAGGAAGTGGCCGACATCCACGTCTCCGGGCACGCCTCCCAGGAGGAGTTGAAGCTCCTGCTGGGCCTTGCCCGGCCGCGCTATTTCATTCCCATCCATGGCGAGCTGCGCCACCTGATCAAGCACGGCCACCTGGCCCGGGCGGTGGGTATCCCCGGGGAGCGGGTCCTGCTGGCCACCGACGGCGACCAGGTGCGCTTCCACGGGGGCGAGGCGGCCATCGCCGCAAAGGTGGACACCGGTCGGGTTTTCGTGGACGGCAAGGGGGTGGGCGACGTCAGCCGCATCGTCCTCCGGGACCGCCGCCACCTGGCTGCTGACGGGCTGGTCATTGCTTACGTGGCCGTGGACCCGGGCGCCCGCCGCATCGTCACCGAACCCGAACTCATCACCCGGGGCTTCACCCTGGAAGAGGAACAGGCCCAGCTCCTGGAGCAGGCCCGCAAGATTTTCCAGGAAATCGTCCTGCGGGCCCTGCAGGAGCCCACCCAGGACTGGCTGGAGATCCAGACCCAGGCCGGCAAGGCCCTGCGCAAGCTCTTTTTCAAGCTCCTGGAACGCCGGCCCATGATCCTGCCGCTGATTCTCACCCTTTAGCCAGCTCTTTTTAAAAAAAATTCATATTACTTGCGAACTTAACCCTTGGGTAATTCTGGAAAAATCGGGGCGGATGGTTTCATAAGTCTTGACTTTTCCAACCCACCTGGATAAATTATTTTTTATGGAAAGACCCGCGCTCGCCTGCTGCCTGATTCTGGTCATAGTGATCAGCGCGGTTCTGTCCTGGCCCGGCGGTCTGGGGGCCGCGGCCGGCGCTCCGGCTTGCCGCTGTGGTCATTGCCGCGGCGCCGGTCCCGGCTTGGCATCCGGCTGTTGTTGCTCCCCTTCCGGGGCCTCTGGCCATTGCGGCGCAACCGGCCAGGGCGGCAGCTTTACCTGTCGTTGCGGCACCAGTCTCCCGGCCCTCGTCTCCTTTACTACCGATACCGCCCCAGTCTGGCGGGTCCTCAGCCATCTGCCCGCCGTGGTTAGCGTTTCCGCAAAACTATTACCCCTCGCAATTTTCCATCCACCCGAGTTCCATCAGTGCTAAGGGTTGAAGGCAGGGGCTTGCTCTAACGCGCCCCACCTCTAATCCGCTTCCCATTAGAAAATCGCTTTAACCGAACGATTTTAGTCGCCTATTAGCGAACTTGCCCTTTCCATGGAGCGAGGCTTAAAAAGGTGATTATTATCCGGTTAAATTGCGATTGATTTCGGCAGCTAACTGTGCGGAATGCTTGTTTAAATGAGACCCCAGGCTTATAATTCGCCAAAATTTTTCAAGGCAGGGGCGGATATGCGTTACCAATCGCGATTTTCCCGGATTTTGCCGCTTTTGGTTCTGGCTCTGGCCGTGACCCTCGGCCGGCCGGCGCCGGCGCCGGCCCAAGGCCAGGGCAATCTTCCCCCGGATTTGCAGGCCCTTATTGGTGAAGCGCTGCAAGCCAATCCCGAAATAAAGCAGATGGGGGCCAGCTATAAGGCCTCCAAAGAGACCATCAAATCCGCCGGCGCCCTGGAGGACCCGGAAGTGGGCTTCACCCTGAAGGACCTTCCCACTGACACCTGGGCCTTCAATACGGACCCAATGACCCAAAAAATGTTGGAGCTGTCCCAGAAATTTCCCTTCCCCGGCAAACGCCGCCTGCGGTCCGAAGTAGCCGCCGAGCAGACCAACTCCGATCAGTACGCCTTCCAGGACAAGGTCAACGAGGTGCGGGCCAAGGTGCTCACCGCCTACTGGGGCCTCTCCCTGGCTTACGGCAATTTTGACCTGACCCAGAGAAGCAAGGCCGCCTGGGAGCAGGTGGTCAAGGTGGCCGAAACCCGCTATAGCGTGGGCCAGGGTCTGCAGGCCGACGTCCTCCAGGCCCAGGTGGAGTTGGGCAATTACCTGGACCACCTCTTTCAATGGACCCAGAAACAGCAATCCTTCCAGGCCGACTTGAACGCCTTGCGTTCCAAGCCGCCGCAAACCCCCATTTCCCGGCCCCAGCCCCTGAGGCCCCGGCCTTTCGGAGTGAGGCTGGATGATTTACTGGCCCAGGCGGAGGCCCGCCCCCAACTCCAGGCCCTTAAGGCCCTCATCGCCAAACAGGAAAAGTCGGTGGACCTGGCCAAAAAAGAATACTTCCCGGACATGACTGTGGGTCTGGGTTACGGCTTCCGGGAAACCCTGGCTCCCCCCCTTAATCTGAAGCAGGCCGATATGTTTACCGCCAGGGTGATGTTTAATCTCCCCATCTGGCAGGCTGACAAGATCAAGCCCCGGATTCGGGAGGAGATGGCCAAGCAGGACGCGGCCAAGGAGGCCCATCAGTCAGCCCAGAATCAGCTGGCCGCGGCCATTAAGGACCGGCACGCCAAGCTCCAGCGCCTGGACCGGCAGATCACCCTCTTCGAACAGGGCATCATTCCCCAGGCCCGCCAGGCCGCGGCCGCCTCGCTGTCCGCTTACCAGGTGGGCACCCTGTCCTTTAACCAACTTTACCAAAATCAGATTGCCGTCTATAACGCCGAGATGCAATTGCAGGAATATCTAAAGGATTTTGAGGAAAACTGGGCGGAATTGGAGTGGCTGGTGGGGGCCGAATTGCCCCGGCCGGCGGGAGGGAAGAAATGAGCCTGGCGCGTCGTGGCAAACTTGGCTGGAGCCTGGGAGCCCTGGTAGCCCTGGCGGTTCTGAGCATCGCCTATTTTTCCGCGGTTTTGCCTTGGGGCAAGGCTAAGGAAGAGAGAAAGCCCCTCTGCTGGGTCTCCCCCCAGAACCCCAATTATATCAAAGAGGCTCCGGGCAAAGACCCGGAGGGCCACGAACTGGTGCCGGTCTATCCCACCGCGCCGGGGGCAAAGCCCAGTGGCCCGGCGGTGGCGCCCTCCGCCGCCCCGGCTCCCACCGCCAAAGCGGCGCGCAAGATCAAGTACTGGGTCGATCCCATGGATCCGAACTATGTCCGAAATAAGCCGGGGAAGGCCCCCTGCGGCATGGACCTGGTGCCGGTTTATGAAGAGGAAGGCGGTACGGCCGCCGCCCCTGGCGTCATTGCCGTCTCCCCCGCCACCCTCCAGTCCATGGGGGTGCGCACCGCCAAGGTGGAGGTCCGGCCCCTGGCCCATGACACCTGGACCGTGGGCCTGGTGACCTTCAATGAGCGGAGCCTGGCAGTGCTCAACACCAAGGTGAACGGCTGGGTGGACCGCCTCTATATCAACGCCACCGGCGACCCGGTGCAAAAGGGTCAGCCCCTCCTGAGCATCTATAGTCCCGATCTGGTGAGTGCCCAGGATGAGTATCTCCTGGCCCTGCGCAATCTCAAGAATCTGGAAAAAAGCCCCTATCCGGAAGTGGTGGACGGGGCCCGGCGCCTGGCGGAGGCCTCCCGGCGACGCCTGGAGTACTTCGATATCAGCGCCAACCAGATCGAAGAGTTGAAAAATAGCGGCCAGGTGAAGAAACACCTGGTCCTGGCCTCGCCCGCCCGGGGCATCGTCACCAAGCGGATGGTGACCCAGGGGCAAATGGTTCAGGCCGGCATGCCCCTGCTGGAGGTGGCCGACCTCTCCACCGTCTGGGTGGACGCCGATATCTACCAGTATGAGCTGCCCTGGATAAAGGTGGGGCAAGCGGTGGAGATGAGCCTGCAATATCTCCCCGGAGAAACCTTCACCGGCCGGATCGACTACATCTATCCCTACTTGAAGGAAAATACCCGCACGGCGCGGGTGCGTCTGCGGTTTCCCAATCCCCAGCTCCACCTGAAACCGGAGATGTTCGCCCAGGTGCAGATCAAGTCGCCGGTCACCAGGGAGGCGGTGGTGGTGCCCACCGAGGCGGTCCTGGACACCGGCCTCAAACAACACGTGTTCATCGCCCTGGGCGGCGGCCGCTTTGAGCCCCGGGAGGTGAAGCTGGGGGTCTATGGCGACGGCAACCAGTACCGCGAGGTGCTCTCCGGCCTCCAGGGCGGGGAAGAGGTGGTCACTTCGGCCCAATTCCTGCTGGATTCCGAGTCTCGCTTCCGGGAGGCGGTCCAGATGATGCTGGCACCGCAGGGAGCGCCGGAGACGGGTAAAAAAGAGGCGCCGCCTGGGGGCATGCCAGGAAGGCCGGGGATGTAGAGCGGATGTCCCTAAGGCCGGCGGCGCCGCCCGCTGTCCCCTGGCCCAATTTAGCTGAGACCTAGACGCAAGCTCCTGTAACTGTAACCTGAAATTAACCGGAAACCACATGATTGCCCGCATTATTGATTTCGTTGCGCAAAACCGCTTTCTGGTGCTGCTCCTCACCGCCATCGCCACCATCTGGTCCCTTTATGCCACTTACAACCTGGCAGTGGATGCCATTCCGGACCTGTCTGATGTCCAGGTAATCATTTTGACCGAATATCCCGAGCAGGCCCCGGAGATTGTTGAAGACCAAGTGACTTACCCATTGGCCACCGCGATGCTGGCCGTGCCCAGCGCCAAGGTGGTACGGGGCCTCTCTCAATTCGGCCTTTCCTTCATTTATGTGATCTTTGAGGATGGTACCGACATTTACTGGGCCCGTTCCCGAGTGTTGGAATATCTCAGTTACGTGCAGGGGAAATTGCCGCCCGGCGTCACTCCGGCCCTGGGCCCTGATGCCACCGGGGTGGGCTGGGTCTATGAGTACGTGGTGCAAGATCCCACCGGACGACATGATTTGGCCCAATTGAGGAGCATCCAGGACTGGTATATTCGCTATCAACTTCAAAAAGTTACGGGGGTGGCCGAAGTCGCCTCCGCAGGCGGCTTCGTCAAGCAGTACCAGGTGGTGGTCAATCCTAATACCTTGGCCTCCTACGGCATTACCCTCTCCAAGGTGCGCCAGGCCATCCAGATGTCCAATCAGGACACCGGCGGCCGGGTGGTGGAACATGCCGAAACCGAATACATGGTGCGAGGGCTGGGCTATATCAAGTCCATCCAGGACGTGGAAAACATCGTAGTGGGCGCCGACCCCAAGGGCACTCCTATCCTGGTGAAAGACGTCGCCCTGGTGCGCCTGGGTCCGGAACTACGCCGCGGCCTCACTGAAGCTAACGGCGAAGGCGAGGTGGTGGGCGGCATCGTGGTGGCCCGCTTCGGAGCCAACGCCCGTTCCGTCATCGAGGCGGTTAAGGAAAAGCTGCAAGAACTCAAGGTCGGGCTGCCTCTCGGGGTGGAAATCATCACTGCCTATGACCGCAGCGCCCTCATCGACCGGGCCGTAGTCAACCTGAAGGAGAAATTACTGGAAGAGATGCTGGTGGTGGCCCTGGTCTGCGTCATCTTCCTGCTCCACTTCCGCAGCTCGCTGGTGGCCATCGCCACCCTGCCCCTGGGGGTCTTGATTTCCCTGGCCATCATGTACCAGTTTGATATCAGCGCCAACATCATGAGCCTGGGCGGCATCGCGCTGGCCATTGGAGTGATGGTGGACGCCGCGGTCATCATGATTGAAAACGCCCACAAGCACATCGAGCACGCCCCGCCGGATGTACCCCGCTCACCCCTGATCCTGGAGGCCGCCAAGGAAGTGGGACCATCGCTATTTTTCTCGCTCCTGGTCATCACTTTCTCCTTTCTGCCCATTTTCGCCTTGCCGGCGGAAAGCGGCCGGCTCTTCAAACCCCTGGCTTACACCAAGACCTTCGCCATGGCCGCGGCCTCCCTGCTGGCCATCACCGTAGTGCCGGTCATGATGCTGGCTTTTCTGCGGGGCAAAATTCCGGAAGAATCCCGTAACCCTCTGAACCGCCTGACTATGCGCCTGTACCACCCACTCCTAGAAGTGGTACTGAAAGTTCCCTGGGTCGCCATCCTCTTGGCTATCATCCTGGTGGCAGTCACCCTCTACCCTCTTTCCAAATTGGGTTCAGAGTTCATGCCGCCCTTGAATGAAGGGGACCTGCTCTATATGCCCACCACCATGCCGGGCATCTCCATCACCGAAGCCAAGAACATTCTGCAGCAGACGGATCGCCTCATCCGCACCTTTCCGGAGGTTGATTATGTCTTCGGCAAGGCCGGTCGGGCCGGAACCGCTACCGATCCGGCCCCCCTGAGCATGGTCGAGACCACCATTCACCTGACAGATCCGGAGTATTGGCCTGCGGTGCCGACCTGGTACTCTTCCTGGGCCCCGGAATGGTTGAAGGCGATTTTGCGCCACTTCAGCCCGGACCGTCCGAACATGGAAGACCTCATCCGGCAGATGGACACGGCGGTGAAATTACCCGGCCTGGCCAACTCCTGGGGCTATCCCATCAAGATTCGCATCGACATGCTCTCCACCGGCATCAAGACCCCGGTGGGTTTCAAGATTATGGGCCCGGACCTGGACGTGCTCAACCGCCTGGCCACCAACGCTGAAGCCATTTTCAAGAGTCTGCCCGAAACCGCCAGCGCCTTTGCCGAGCGGGTCACCGGCGGCTACTACCTCGATTTCGACATAAAACGCCGGGAAGCGGCCCGCTACGGTCTCACCGTGGGAGACGTCCAGGACGTCATCGCCACCGCCCTGGGCGGAATGAAGGTTACCCAGACCGTGGAGGGACTGGAACGCTATCCGGTTAATCTGCGTTACTTTCAGAATTATCGGGAGAATCTTCCCGCCTTGCGCCGGACGTTGATTCCCACCCCCTCAGGGACCCAAATTCCCATAGAACAGGTGGCCGATATCAAGATTCACCAGGGGCCGGATATGATCCGCAGTGAAAACGCCCGGCCTTCCGCCTGGATCTACGTGGACCTTCAGAACATCGACGTGGGCACCTACATCCAGAAGGCCAAAGCGGCCATTACTGCCCGGCTGGAGTTGCCTCCGGGTTACAACTACATCTGGAGCGGCCAGTTCGAATACATGGAGCGGGCCCGGCAGCGTTTGCAAGTTATCATCCCCATCACCCTGGCCATTATTTTTTTCATTCTCTACGTCAATACCGCCTCCATCACCAAGGTCTTCATCGTGCTTCTGGCGGTGCCCTTCTCCCTGGTGGGGGCCATCTGGTTGCTCTTCCTGTTAAAATACCACCTGAGCCTGGCCGTGGTGGTGGGGCTCATTGCTCTGGCCGGCCTGGACGCCGAAACCGGGGTGGTGATGCTTCTCTATCTCGATATTTCCTATCACCGCCACGAAGCCGCAGGAAGTCTCAACTCCTATCAGGACCTGGAAAACGCCGTCATGGAAGGAGCGGTGCAGCGGCTGCGCCCCAAGCTCATGACGGTAATGGCCATTCTCATGGGCCTGCTACCCCTGATGTACGGCACCGGCACCGGCTCCGAGGCCATGAAACGCATCGCCGCCCCCATGGTGGGCGGGGTCATCACCTCCTTCCTGCTGGAACTCTTCATCTATCCGGCCATCTATCTGTTGTGGAAGCAGCATACCGATTTTAAGCGCCGGTAAACCTCCGTTTGAGGTTTTAAAAGAATAGGAGGAATTGACTGATGAGAATAACCAAGAGCCTTTTGATAATCGGCCTTTGTCTGATCTTCAGCGGTCCGGCCTGGGCCCAACCTGGCGGCGGCCAGGGCATGGGGCCCGGCCAGGGTATGGGCGGTGTTATGGGAACAGGCCGGGGTATGGGCGCCATGATGTACAACCCCCAGACCGTCATCACCATCAAGGGTACAGTGGAAAGTCTGGCGGCCCCGCAGACGCGCCGGATGCGGCACGTATCCCTGGTGGTCAAGACCGACCAGGGCAGCATCACTGTTCACCTGGGACCCGCCCGGTATATGAGCCAAAATCAGATGATTTTCAATCCCGGGGATGCCGTGGAGGTGACCGGCTCCCAAATGGAGGTGGCCGGGGGCGCCATAATGGTGGCCAAGGAAGTGACGGTGAAGGGCAAGACCCTGAAACTCCGGGATGACCAGGGCTTGCCGCTATGGCGGGGGCAGGGCCGTCAGCGGCCCCAATAGCTCTGGGGCGCCCAATCTTACCCTGGGGGTGGTTAGAAAAGTTTAGGAAAAAGTCGCCGCAGACTTTAGCCGGCGCCCGGACTCGCCTGGAGGCGGCTGGCCGCACCCAAACGCAGAGATGGTATTCAGATGAAAAGCCGCGGAGAGATGAAGGTCTTCCCCTGCCGGAGGGAATTTATGGCCGGCAGCAGGTGTTCATCCACTTCTTCTTTTAGTAAATAGCCTTCGGCCCCCAGGGCCATGGCCTGTTCCAAATACGCTTTAGACTTGTGGATAGTTAGGATCAGGACCTTGACCTCCGGATAAGTTTCCTTGGTTATTAAGGTGGCCTCGAAGCCGCCCAGGTTGGGCATGGATAAATCCATGAGAATCAGGTGGGCGGACTCGCTTTTCAGGTAATTTAAGAGTTCTCGGCCATCGTTGAACTCGCCGACCACCTGTAAATCCGGCTGGCCCTCGATGATTCCTCTAATCATCCGGCGCACCAGTGGATAGTCATCTACCAGCAAGATCTTGTATTTATTGGGATTTAATACATCCATCCCCAGCCGGTCCTTGGTGATTAATAGTTCTTCGGACCCCCGGATGCAATAGCTCATAATAATCTAGTTCCAGGAGGGTCCGGCAGAGGTTTTGCCTGGGCGGCCAGGAAAACCCCGCCTCAGGGCTAAATCTCAAGCTTAAGCGCCCGTATCCCTTTCCCCCAGGGGGAGAGGGAAAAAACCAGGAAACGCCGGACGTTAATCAGAAACGGAGATTTGCCCAATTTCATCAGGGGCTGGTTAGCCTGAATTCACCCGACCATACTATATTTCCTGTTCCTGGCGGTGAATATCCGTAAAAATACCTATTTATAGGCAGGTAAAAATGCCTATTTAGCGGTAAAATTATGATTAACTTGAGGGAAACTAGGATAATGGCATTATGACTTCTTTAATCCCCGGCAATCTCCACACCACTGCCATGGCCATCTTGCCCCACGACCGGCCGGAGCCGGCCCTGGAACTGGCCCTGTCCCTAGACATTCCCTTCTGGCCGCAACTGCCGCACGTCGGCTTTTTTGAGGACATGTATGTCCAGGCCGGCGATCATTTTCCAGGCATCGTGCTGTTCCCGGAAACCAACCAGATCCGCTTCGATACGGGCAAATTTTATGAGGAATTGCCCCAGATGCTGGAACACTGGGAAGACCTGGACTATTTTGACCTTTCGCCATCCTGCTCGGCGGTCTACCATCGCTTCCTGGAGTTGGATTTCCACCCCTACGTGGCGATTCGCGGGCAAATGGAAGGCCCCATCAGCTTCGGCCTGAAGATCCTGGACGAAACCGACCGCCCCATTATCTTCAACGACGAGGTGCGTCCCGTGCTGTTGGACTTCATGGCCCGGCGGGCCCAGGCTCAGCTCATCCGCCTCAAACGCAAGCATCCCCGGGCCTTCCTGTTCCTGGATGAGCCCGGGCTGCAATTCATCTTCAGCTCCATCTCCGGCTATCCCGACCTCAAGGCCCGGGAGGACCTGGACCGCTTCCTGGTCCAAATCGAGCGCCCCCGGGGCATCCATCTCTGCGGTAACCCTGATTGGGAGTTCCTGTTGCGCCGCGACCTGGACATCCTCTCCCTGGATATCTATTCCAATGGCGAGGTCTTTCAATATTATGGCAAGGACATCCGCGCCTTCCTGAACCGGGGCGGGGTCCTGGCCTGGGGCATGATCCCTACCAACTTTGAGTCCTTCGAGAAAGAGACCCCGGAGCGCCTGGAAGCTTATCTGGAGACCCTGTGGCCCACGATCCTGGCGGCGGGAATTGACCGGGACCAGCTTCTGGCCCAGAGCCTGCTGGCTCCAGCCACCTGCTGCCTGATCAACCCGGACCGGGAGAAGACGGTGACCGCGGCCTATGCCTGGCTGCGCCAGGTGTCCCGGCGCCTGCGGGAGAAATATCGTTTAGATTAAGCCTGACCTGGGCAGGGGCGCCGCGCTGGCCGCCCTTACAGGTGGCGGATAATCCATGCCTGACCGCCAGACCCCGGCGATCATTCTGACCGTGCGCGATTACGGCGAAGCGGACCTACTGGTGACCTTCCTCACCCCAGGGCAGGGTCGCCTCACCGGGATCGCAAAGCACGCCAAAAAGAGCCGCCGCCGTTTTGTCCACTGCCTGGAGCCTTTGAGCCGGGTGGTCCTTTTCCTCTCACCCCGCCCTGGCCGGGACCTGGAGTTTCTGGAGAAGGGCGAGCTGGTGCGGTCCTTTCCCACCCTGCGCCAGGACCTGCCCCGGCTGGGGACCGCGGCGGTGCTGGCCGAAGTGGCGGGCCTGCTGGCCGGCCCGCCGGAGGCCACCGGCGAGATTTTCGCCACCCTGGAGGAGGCCTTAAAGCGGCTGGACCAGGGCGGGCCGCCGGATTCGCTGCTGCCTGCTTTTCTCCTGCGCCTCCTCACCCTGGGGGGTTACGGGCCCCGCCTGGGGCAGTGCCTCCAGTGCGGCCGGGAGCCGGGTCCGCCCCTCTATTTCAGCATCCCCCAGGGGGGGGTGCTCTGCGGGGCCTGCCGGCCCGGGGTTCCCGGCCCTTTGCTGCCTCTTGACCCCGGGACCTGGAAGCTGCTGCGCCTGGCCCAGGAAATGGCCCGGGATAAACTCTCCCGCCTCCGTTTTCCCCGGCCCCAGCGGGGCCAGAGCCTGGCCATCCTCAAGGCTTTTCTCTTTCATCACCTGGGCCGGGGCCTCAAATCCTGGGCTTTTTGGGAAAAGGTGACCGCTAAATACTCGGGGGCAATAGGGGAAGAGGGGAAAAGGGAAAAAGGTTAGAGTCTCTTGGTGCGCTAATGAATAATTTGCCCATCTCCAACTTCTACGTCGCTGGCGTGGCGGCGGCGTTTGTGGTGCTCTTGCTTCTGGAAACCTGGCGTCCCTTGCGCCGGCGCAAACGAAGCCGTGGTCAGCGCTACCAGATCAACTTCGCCTTCACCGCCCTGGCCTTTGCCGCCGGTTCTTTGACCGTCCGCCCCGCCGCTCTGGGGCTGGCGTTTTGGGCCCAGTCCCACTCCGTCGGACTGCTTCACCTTTTGCCCCTGCCCTCCTGGGCCGAAACGGCCCTGGCGGTCTTATGGCTGGATTTTACCTTCTATTACTGGCACCGCTTCAACCACCTGCGCCCCCTTCTCTGGCGCTTCCACAACGTGCACCACG